>Ga0180220_1000049_pt1 | contig 254787 bp, 234 predicted proteins | sample eDN5th37CBELigBY_FD_151335 | JGI IMG/M metagenome (GOLD analysis project Ga0180220, IMG submission 151335) | Enriched backyard soil microbial communities from Emeryville, California, USA - eDNA 5th pass 37_C BE-Lig BY (version 2) (version 2) | ecosystem: Environmental > Terrestrial > Soil >... | reverse complement strand
GGTGTTGCCGCTGGTCCTGTGGGGACGCGGGGCCGGGTGGGCAGATGGCTCGCTCCATGCCCGATGGGGCGTGGTGGGCGCGGGCCGACACCAGGTCGGCCCCGCCCCGATGGATGGGGTGGCCGGGAAGGGGCGAACGACGGGCCGGGGCGACACCGACCTGCCAGGCAAACGGGCCCAGACGCGAAGGCGGACGGTTCCGACGCGATGGATGCCGACGCCGGGGGCTGGGAGCGCGGTCGGGCACGCTGCCATGATCCGCCAGCGCCACGGGCCGATACGAGGTCGGCCCCGACGGAGACCTGGTCACCGTCGGTGTGGGCTGGGAGCGCGGTCGGACTATACCACGGTCCGGCAGGTTGGAGGGGGTACGGATGTTGCCCTGACGACGGCATTCGTCCCGTCTGGGGCGATGTCGCGTCGACCCGAGGCAGGCCGTCGGTCGTGGAGCGGTCACCCCGGTCATCCCGCTCATCGAACATCCGTGTGACGCAGTCGGGCGGAGGGGTCGATACGGATTCGGCCCCTCCGCCCGGTGGCTGCGCTGCGGCAACGGCGGGTCGCGGCTGGGCCGGTACGAGGTGAAGATCGTCAGGACACAGCGCTCGGTCACGGCTGTGCCGTGTCAGTTACCGAGCCAGCCCTCGCCGCGAGCGCTCTCGATGAACGAGCGCTGCCCGATGAGGAACACCACCACGGCCGGCACGGTCAGCATGACCGCCGCCGCCATCAGCATGGGCCAATCGGTCGGGGCGAGCTGAAACAGCGCCGAGAGCGCGAACGGCAGCGTCTGGCGGTCCAGCGACTGGATATAGATCAGCGGTTCGGTGAAGTTGTTCCAGTGCATCGTGAAGGTCAGCATCGTGACCGCGATCGTGGTTGGCCGCACCAGCGGGAAGGCGATCGTGGCCCACGTCCGGAACGCGCTGGTGCCGTCGAGCCGGGCAGCGTCGAAGATGTCGCGCGGGATGCCGGCGAACGACCACAGGTAGACGAGCGCGAAGAGGGGCGATGTGCCCATCAGCGCGGGCAGAATGAGCGGCCACCAGGTATCGATGAGATTCGCCTGGCTGAACAGCACGAAGCGGGTGACCCAGGTGGCGGTCGTCGGGATCATGGCGGCCACGAGTGCCAGTGCCACGAGCCAGCGGCGCGTCGAGGGCACCAGCTGCGACATCGCGAACCCGCCCCACGACGCACACAGCACCGAGAGGGGTACCGCGATCGCGGTGACGATCACACTGTTGGCCGCCATGGTCGCGAAGGGCAGGGCATCGAAGACGTCCCGGTAGTTCGACCACACGACAGGATCGGGAATCCACTCCAGCCGCCGCGGTGGCACGCTTCCCGGCTCACGGAGCGAGGTCGTAACCATCCACACCAGCGGCATGACCATGGTGACGGCCACGACCAGACCAAGCGTCACCCGGAAGCCGGTCGTCCAGGTCCGGCGGGTCATGGTCCCCACCTCCCGAAGCGACGGGACAGCACCAGCCAGGTCGACATCACGATGGCGAACGTGAAGAGGAACGTCACCCACGTCATCGCCGCCGCGTAGCCGAGCCGGAGGTAACTGAACGCGTTGGTGTAGATCCACATCGGCAGGTAGGTCGTGGCGTAGTTCGGACCGCCCTCCTGACCGAGGATCTTCGCCGGCACGAAGTTGGCGTGGAGGCTGAAGAGGGTGTCGCGGACGACGAGCACCAGCAGGTAGGGCGCGATGCAGGGCAGTGTGATGCTGCGGAACTGCTCCCAGCGCCCTGCGCCGTCCACCCTGGCCTGATCGACGATCTCCGAGGGGATATCGCTGAGCGCGCCGAGGCAGATCACGAAGCCTTCACCGAATTGCCAGCTCATCATCAGGATGATCGCGAAGCGGGCGCCGTTCTCGTCGAGCATCCAGGCGGGTCCCTCGATACCGATTGTCCGAAGCAGGATGTTCAGCGGACCGTAGATCGGATTGAAGATCCACAGCCAGGCGAGTGCCCAGGCGATGTCCGGCACGACGGTCGGCAGGACGACCGCGGCGCGCATCGAGCCGACGCCCCGAACCCGTCTGGCAAGCAGCAGGGCGATCGCCAGCGCGCCGAGCAGGCGCAGCGGCACGGCAACAGCGATGAAGCCGAGGGTGTTGCGCAGCGACAGGTGGAAGATGCGGTCATTCCAGAGATCGCGGAAATTCCGGAGGCCTGTGAACTCCGGGGGATCGAGTGAGTTGTACGAGGTGAAGGCGAGGGGCAGCCCGATGAGGGCGGGGAGGAAGACGAGCAGGACGATGCCCGCGAGGAAAGGCAGGAGCAGCAGGATCAGCTGGCCACGCCAGGCGATGTCCCGGAAGAGCCGGGGGCGCCGGCCGACGCCTGCGGTGACGGGTTGGGCGGGAGCGCCTGCCATATCGCGCGTGGAATGCTCCCTGCTGCTCATCCCTGGAACCCCGGTCCGCTCGTCGAAGGCTCGCTCCCGGCCTCGAGGGCGAGACGCGCTGGCCTGCGCCCCATTATCGCCATGACACCGGAGAAGTACAGTCCGGTCGGGCGACGGGCCAATCACGCATGCCCGATCGAGCGGGGCACGTCATGACCCTGACGGAGCGGCGGGGCACGCCCTTCCCGAGGTCATCCGATGTTCCGTTCGGGCGGATTCGGATCAGGCCGTTGCGGCGGTGACCATCTCGCGGGCGCGCCGCATGGCGACCTGATCCGCGATCTCGGCGAGCATCTTCTCCGCCCGGCTGCGGACCTGCGCGTCGGTGATGGTGCCGGTTTCAGGATCGAGGGCATCGCGGGAGACGGTGACCACCGTCGGCGTCACGAGACCGCGCATGCTCCGCACGATGGGCTGGAGGGCGTTGACGACATTGATCGCGCTCGGGCCGCCGTAGGCGGCGAGCCCGACGGGCCGCTGGTTGAAGTAGGCGTCTTCCTGGCCGTGCGTGATGTGCAGCGCGTCGAGCACGTTCTTGATGGAGCCGGCGAACGAGCCATGGTACGTAGGCGAGCAGATGAGGTAGGCATCGGCGGATCGCATCCGGTCGATCAGGTGGTGGAGCGCCTCGGGTTGGTCGACCGGCGGGATGTCATCGTTGTACACCGGCAGGTCGAGGTCGCGAACGCTCACGATATCGACTTCGATGCCGTGTGCGGGCGCCGAGGCGAGGATGGCCCGCATCGCCATCAGCGTGCGGGAGGCGGTGCGGGTGCTCCCGCCGATGGCAAGCAGCCTGATGGGTGTGTCGAGCGTCATGTCGGTTGGATCCCTCCAAGGAGTCGAGGCGGACAACACCGGCCAGCCCGAGGAGCGTGGACTGACCGGTATTGCTGAATGCTTTCCGGAGTGTAGCACTAAACCATCGCGACCCTATGTGATGGGTGTTCCCGACCAGTCGACAACGGCGTCCATGAGCTCCACACAGTTGCCGTCGGGATCGTCGATGTAGACCGAGCGGTTGCCGTCGTCGAAATCGACCCTAGTAACGGGCTTGCCGGTCGATTCGAGGCGTGCCTGCCATGCGTCGATCGAGCCGTTGGGGATGCGAAGGGCGAAATGGACGTGCACGCCGCCACGGCCCCGATGGATGGCCTTCTCGCCGCCCGTCTCCGGAGTCCAGAGTCCGAGGGCGATGCCGTCGCCGGCGTCGAACCAGATCGCGTTGCGGTCTCCGGTCCAGCGGGTGATCTCCCGCAACCCAATGAGGTCCCGATAGAAGCGCTCCGATGCCTCGAGGTCCTGGACTTCGAGGACGAACTCGTGCATGCCCGTGGGCGATGGGGTGTTCATGCTCTCGTGTCTCCCTCACGTGCACCTGAGCGGTGCGCGATCAACCTGTTGAGGACACCATACAACCTCAACAAATATCGAGGTCAAGCGGTTGCGGGGCGATGCTGACCCCCTAGGGCGATTCGTGTTGCGAAGCGTCTCGAACGTGATAGGATGCGGCTACCGGGACCCGCAGAATCGCCCAATACGCCGAGGGAAAAGCAGATGGTGTCGACGCGACGGCCACGTGTACCGGCTCTCCTGATGGTGGGCCTGCTTGCCATGTTCCTCAGCCTGTTCCCGACCGTCGGGACGTCGCAGGAGGACGCGACGCCCTCCGCGTCGCCGGTTGCCGCAGAGGCGACACCAGCCGTGGCCGCTACCCCCGCACCTGCCGGCGAACAGCATGCCTGGGTCGAGCTGGGGCCGGGTGGCGTCGTGATCGCGCGCGTCGTCTCGCCGACCGGGTGCCCGGAGATCGGGATCGATGGCGTTGCGTATTCGATGGAGCTTCGTGCGGGACCCGTCGACGACCATCCGGTGAGCGTCTGCGAGACCGTGATCCCGCCAGGAGCGTCGTCGGTGAAGGTGGGTGAGCGGGACCTGCCGTTGCCGTCACCCGATCCGCAGCGAATCCTGCTCATCGGTGACACTGGCTGCCGCCTGAAGAACGGCGAGCCAACCCAGGCGTGCAACGATCCGGCGGCGTGGCCGTTCGCGACCGTTGCTCAGCAGGGATCTGCCTGGCAACCCGACCTGATCGTTCACGTTGGTGACTATCTCTATCGCGAGGCTCCATGCCCGGAGGGTGACGCCGGATGTGCGGGCAGTCCCTACGGGGATACGTGGGCGACGTGGGAAGCGGATTTCTTCGTTCCGGCCGCCCCGCTGCTCGACACTGCCCCGTGGATCGTGCTGCGCGGCAACCACGAGGACTGCAGCCGAAGCGGCGAGGGATGGTTCCGGTACCTGGACCCGCTGCCGATGCCGGTGACCTGCCGTGACTACACCGACCCCTATTCCGTCGAGATCGGTGACATCACGGCCGTCGTGATGGACTCGGCGACGGCGGGGGATGTCACCAGCGACGACGCGATGAACGATGCATTTCGCGAGCAGTTCGCGGTGGTCGAGCGGCTCGCTGGTGACGGTCCGGCCTGGCTGCTGACCCACCGCCCGTTCTGGTCGCTTGCGAGCGTTGATGATGCGGAGACCGAGTGGACGACGGCGACCTACGTCGGTGCGGGATACGAGCAGCCGCCCGCCGCGATCGACATGGTGATCTCAGGACACATTCACCTCGCGGAAATCCTGGAGTTCACCGAGGCGTCGGGGAGGCCCGTGCAGGTGATCGCGGGCAACAGCGGCACCAACCTCGAATCGATGGACAGCGGTGTCTACACGGGCACGGATGTCGGCGACGACACGCTGCTCAGGGGAATGCGCTACCACGAGTTCGGGTTCGTCGGCCTGGAGCGGGTCGACACAGGGTGGGTGGTCACCATGCCGATGGTCGACGGATCGACGCCGGTGTCCTGCCTGGTTGTCGGCAGGGACCCGGCCTGCGTGTCGTGATGCCGCTGGCTCCCCGTTGCAGGTCGCAGGATATCCGAAGCGTGGGCTCGATCAGTCGGTCGGGGAGGACGTCGCCGCGTGGCTGATGGCGTTCGGCTTGTGATGCGGCACACGGAGCCGTGCCGAGAACGAGATGACGTCGGCCACCATGCTGTCGATGCGATCGAGGATCCGCTGGCTGAAGATCGCCGCCTCGGGCTTGTAGATCGCCGATTCGGGTACGGCCACCTGCGTCGGCACCGTGACACCCTTGAGACCCCGGACACAGGTGGTGAGCGCGTCGAGGACCCCCATGGAGGTCATGCCACCGTACGACATCACGCCCACCGGCTTGCCGCCCAGGTACGGCGGATCATCCCAGGCGAGGAAGATCAGCATGTCGAGGACGTTCTTGATCGCGCCGGAGATGGTGCCGTGGTAGGTGGGTGAGCAGATGATGAGCCCATCCGCCTTGCGAACCTCGTCGATGAACCAGGCCAGCGTATCGGGGTAGTCCTCCAGGCGCCAGTCGGTGCGGAAGAGGGGGAGATCAAGCTGGTAGACGGTCGCGAGGGTGGTCTCGCAGCCGGCCGACTCGGCTACCTGCAGCGCCCGCTCGAGAGGAATGAGACTCCACGACTGCTCGCTGGTGGTGCCACCGAAGCCGAGGATGCGCAGCGGCCGATCGGGCGGGGTGCCGAGCGAGGCAGCGATGCTGATCGGGTCGACCTGCTGGCGCTCCTTGCGAAGCAGCTCCTGCGGAGTCGTGTCAGCCGGAGTCGTTTGGTGTCCCTGCCCGGGTACTCCATTCGATCGGTTGAGCACCCCCTTCAGCAGGGAGCGAACGGAGCGATTGGCATCGCCATTCGGAGTGTCTGACATCGTTGCGCGTCCTGTCTGCGAGTGGCGGGTCCCGTTTCGGCGTCGTGCGGGCGCGCCAGAGCGGAGAACTCTGCTGCACCCACCATACAACAACCTCAACAGGGCTTTGGGTCAAGCGAGTGTAGCCGTGGTTCGTCGGTTGGCGAGGAATCGCGCGTCGCAGATGCGATCTCCGCACGCTCTATCTACGCTGGATCGGCAGGTCCAGTTTCATCAGCGTCGTGTACCTGGAACGCCGGAACCCCAGCTTCCCGTAGAACGAGGCGGCGGGGGTGTCATGCGCCGTGAGGAGGTAGATGCGCTCGACCCCTCGTGACTGCAGCGTCTCCACAAGGCGGTGCATCAGCCGCGTGCCGATCCCGCTTCCCTGCCGATCCGGATCGACGAACAGCTCCTTGAGCGAGAAGTGGACGCCGCTGTACCACTGCTCCTCGTATCCGATGGCGACCCCGATGATCCTGTCGGCGTCCCGAATCGCCAGCCCGAGTGCTCCAGGGGTCTGGAGCGTCTGCCTGAGGCGCGTGCCGGCGGTTGTCTCGGTCCACTGGTCGTTCCAGGGTGGTGCGTTGAACACGCGCACGTAGAGGCGCGTTGCCTCGGGAAGGTCCGTCGCGTCGAGCTCGCGTATCCCGTCGTCCTGGTGATCGGTCGATCCGGTCATGGCCGTCCTCAATCGATGTGTCGCACGGGCGTCGCGAACCAGAGCAGCGGTGCGTAGAGCAGGACCAGCGCACCGTTGATGGCGAGCGCGACCTGGAGGCCGAAGATCGCCGCCATGGCTCCGGCGAGCAGGGCGCCGACGGGGGTGAGGCTCCAGAAGATCGAGCTGGTGGCCATCACCCGGCCGCGATACCCGTCGTCGACGAGTGTCTGGATCAGGGTCTCCTTGACGGTGGAGTAGAGCGCGGTGGTGAGCCCCATCAGGAACATGATCGGCAGCGTCAGGAGGAGCGACGACGACAGGGCATAGATGATGAAGAGCGTGCCGAACACGCCCACGGCGACGATGACGAGGGGGCCCCGGTGGCGCATGCCGGATAGCCACGCGACGATCACGCTCCCCACCAGCGAGCCGATCCCGACGGCGGCCAGCATGTAGCCGAGCCCCCGGCTGCCCGTGTCGAGTATGTCGCTGGCGACGGCGGGGGCGAGCGTGACGTAGCTCATGCCGAGCGCGATCGGGACGATCTCGACCGACATCAGGCTGCGGATGGACCTGTGCCTCCAGATGTACCCGTAGCCCTCCTTCATCATCGCAAGGGCATTGCCCCGCGGCTTCTGCTCCTGAGGCCGGACGATGGCGAGGGACAGGAGGACGATCGCGAAGGGCGCGGCGGAAGCCAGGGTGAACCCGAAGCAAAACGCGATCCCGGCGGTGGCGATGAGCCAGCCGCCGAGCGTGGGGCCGATGATGCGGGCGCCGTTGAAGGCCGTGGCGTTGAGGGCGATGGCGCCCTGCATCTGCTCGCGGGGGACGAGCGAGGGGACCAGCGAGAGGCGGGCGGGCCAGTCGAAGCCCACCGCGATTCCGGTGACGATGGAGATGACGACGAGCTGCCAGTAGGCGATGACGTCGGTGATCACAAGCCCGACGAGCAGCGCCATCATGGTCATGTAGGTGACCTGTACCGCCACCAGCACCCGGCGCCGATCGACGTGGTCGAGGATGTTGCCCGCGATCAGGGCGCCGACGAACTGGGGCGCGGCCATGGCGACGTTGATCATGGCGAGCTTGAACGGGTCGCCGGTGAGCTCGTAGACGAGGTACCCCATCGCGGTGATGCGGACCCAGGTGCCGGTCAGCGAGAGGACGAGGGTGTACCAGTAGCGGGCGAAGTTGCGGTCGCGCAGAACCGCGAACGCACTGGGGGGACGCTGCGGGGATGTCGGCTCGGTCGGATCGGACGGCTGCTCATCGATCGCCGGTTCGGTCGGCGGTGCCGTCACGGTGCCAGTCGAGCTCGCCATTGCGGTTTCCATCCCCCTCTGCGTCGGCAGCGAACGCCGCCTCCCCGATGTGCCTGCATCTCATTGTCACCATACAACCTCAATCGCGGTTTGGGGCAGATGTGCGGCAGGTTCGCGCGTCACCGGCTGCTGGCACCCAGCCTGTGCAGGGGGCCATGCATGAGGGAACGATGGACTGGAGGATCGACATGGCTGACCAGCGAAACCGGGTGGAGCGGGACGAGGCCGCCGGCACGCGGGGCCCGCATTCGCAGAAGGCAGGGGGGCGACGACTCGCTCGACGCCCAGATGCGGGACCAGATGCCCGATCGCATTCGCGAGGAGGTCGCGACGCATGTGACCGCTGGCAGTGAGGACAACGCCCTCTCCGCGCTGTTGCCCGACCTGAGCTCCGACGAGCCGGGCCGGCTCGCGATCATCGATCCGGGTACCGCGCCGTCACGGGGCGCGATCCATCTCGATCCGAACAACCTGGAGAAGCGCCCGTTCAAGGGCATCGACGGGCACGAGGCCGACCCGACCCAGCGCCTCAACGCCAAGAGCGAAACGGACCACGAGCTGTGGAATCGCCTCGCCGGGCGGGAGGGCGACCCCACCCTCGAGCGACCGGAACCGTGCTCCGGGCGGGCATCTGCTCAGGGGCCCGGCTGGAGCACGGTATCGACGATCTGAGGGTCCGTGCCCGGATTCGTGCAATGTGATGCCGCACATTGTGTGATCTGGCCATGCACGGAGTCGATGATGCCGTGGTACGTTGAGGAGCGATCGTGCGTATCCGCGCATCCCCTACCTGCGTCCATCACACCGAGGGTCCCTCACTTGTCGCTGTCCGCTCCTGCCCATTCCCGCCTGACCCCCAGGCTGCTGTTCATCCTGGCATTCATCTCGGCTGTTCCCCCACTGTCGATCGACATGTACCTGCCGGGCTTCACCGAGATGTCCCGTGACCTGGGGACGCCCGCGTCGACCGTCCAGCTCACCCTCACGGCATTCCTGTTCGGGTTCGCTTCGGGACAGCTCGTGATCGGCACCCTGTCCGATCGTTTCGGGCGGCGACGGCCCCTCCTGATCTCCCTGGCGGTGTGCACCGTCGCGAGCATCGGCTGCGCCATCGCGCCAGGCATCGCGCTGCTGATCGCGCTCCGCTTCGTGCAGGGGTTCACGGGTGCCGCCGGCGTGGTGATCGGTCGCTCGATCATCCGGGATCTCACCGAGGGGCGAGCCGCCGTCAAGGCGTTCAGCATCCTGGCCGCCATCGTCAGCTTCGCCCCCGTCGTGGCGCCACTGCTCGGCGGCACGCTGCTGCCGCTGGTGAGCTGGCGCGGTGTCCTCGGTGTCATCGCGGCGGCCACACTCTTGATGACCGTCGTGATCTTCCTGTTCGTGCCCGAGTCGCTGGCCGTGGAGCACCGGAACGACGGCGGCATCGGTGCGACGCTGCGCACGGCGCGGGCCCTCTTCGCGAACCGGATCTACGTCGGTTACCTGGCCGTGCTCGCCTTCACCTATGGTGCGGTATTCGCCTACGTCTCGGCGTCGCCGTTCGTGTTCCAGAACGTCTTCGGCCTGTCCGCCCGGTGGTACTCGGTCGCGTTCACCTTCAACGCGCTCGGGCTGATCCTCGCCAGTGCGGTGAACACGCGGATCGTCTACCGCATCGATCCCGCGCGGACGCTTCTCGTCGCGCAGGCCACGCTGCTGACCGTCGGGCTGTTGCTGGGAACGTCTATCCTGACCGGGGTGGCCACGATCGCCACGGTCCTGCCGCTGACGTTCCTGATGCTGACGAGCATCGGCTTCACGGCCGGGAATTCGACGGCGCTCGCCATGAACGCGGTGAAGCATGGGGTGGGCACGGCGGCGGCCCCGCTGGGCGCGGTGCAATTCACCTTCGGGGCGGTGGTCTCGCCGGTAGTCGGCCTGGGGGGCGAGGACACGGCCGTGCCGATGGTGGCCGTGATCATGATCTGCACGAGCATCAGCTTCCTGGCGCTGCTGGTGACACGCCATCTGATCGCGGCTCGGGGGCGTGAGGTCGAGGCGCAGCAGCCGGCGGCGGCACAGGCGTCGCTGGGCGACCATGCGGTACAGGGTGAGGCAGGTGAGGGTGGGTTCCTGAAAACGATGCGATAATCGGGGTACAGTCGTCTTGCCGGGAACCGTTCCTTATCGCATCGCAGGAGTCGTGTGTGGCATCGCCGGAAACCTCACCGTCGCTGAATACCCCCCTGACCGGGATCAAGGTCGTCGATCTCACCCGCGTGATGACCGGGCCCTACGCCACGATGATGCTTGGGGATCTCGGTGCCGACGTCATCAAGATCGAGCGCCCGGGCAAGGGAGACGACACCCGCCACTGGGGGCCGCCGTTCGTCGAGGGTGAGGCGTCGTATTTTCTCTCGATCAATCGCAACAAGCGCTCGATCGCGCTCGACCTCAAGTCCGAGGAGGGCAAGGAGGTCCTGTCGAAGCTGATCGCCGAGGCCGACGTGCTGATCGAGAACTTCTCGCCGGGCACGATGGACAGGCTGGGGTTCGGGCACGAGCCGGTGCTGGCGAAGCATCCGTCGCTGGTGTACGCCTCGATCTCGGGGTTCGGCCAGACCGGTCCTGGCAAGGACCGCACCGCCTACGATCTCATCGTGCAGGGCATGAGCGGCATGATGAGCATCACGGGGCATCCTGGTGGGAAGCCCACCAAGCTCGGTGTGCCGATCGCCGACATCGCCGCCGGCATGTTCGCGGCCTACGCGATCGTGGCGGCGCTGTTCGCGCGGGAGCGGGATCCGGAACGGCGGGGGCAGTACATCGACACCTCGATGCTGGGCGGGCAGGTCGCACTGCTGACGTACCAGGCCGGGATCCTGTTCACGACCGGCAAGGTGCCGGAGATGCTCGGCAATGCGCACCCGATCGTGGCGCCATACGACACCTATCCGACCGCCGATGGCTACGTGAACATCGCGGTCGGCAACGATGCCATCTGGCAGCGCTTTTGCACGGCGATGGAGCTGGATGCCTACCGCGACGACCCGCGGTTCGAGACGAACGCGGGCCGGATCACGAACCTCAACGAGCTGAACCAGATCGTGAACGCGGCCCTGGGACGGTTCTCCACCGAGGAGGTGGTGAAGCGACTGGATGCCGCGTCGGTGCCGTGCGGGCCGATCTACAACGTGCGCGAGGTGGTGGAGGATCCACAGGTGCACCATCAGCAGCTGGTGCAGCAGGTTCCCCACTCGCTGCTCGGCGAGGTCACGGTGGTCGGTTTTCCGTACCAGTTCGAGCGGACGCCGTTGCGGAACCGGTACGGTCCCCCGCTCCTTGGCGAGCACACCCGTGAGATCCTGACGGAGCTGGGGTACGACGACGCGACGATCGCCGACTGGTGCGAGCGGGGCACGGTGCAGCAGGCGGAAGTTCCGGTCAAATGAGCACCACGGTTCGCTGGCGATTCTCCCGGTGGCTCGCCGCCTGTGTGATTCTCGCGGTGCTGCTGCCTGCCGTCGGGCAGGCGATGCCGGCGGGCGCGCAGCCGGTCGGAGACGAGGACGACCACTTCGAGCAGCACGCGACGACGATCGACACCGATGAGGCGGTCGCGCTGGCGGAGCGATTCGTCCCGATCGTGATGGTGCGCGTGCAGGAATCCGAGTGCGACGATTTCGGCGAGCCATACCTGCCCGTACCGGTCGATCTCGTCCTGGGGCATCCGGATGTCACGTTGCGACAGAACGCGGGTGGTCCGCGATCCGAGGATCCGGTACTGGTCACCGGTCCCGAGGCCGAGGATCTCGCGAAGGCCGGGCCGGACACGTATCTCGACCTGCCGGGCAACCCGCGCGACCCGGGATGCACCTACGAGCGGTGGTACAAGTCGAACATGGACGGTCATGCGCCGTCGGTCTACGCGCGGGTGGCGGAGACCGACACCGGGCAGGTCGTCATCCAGTACCATCTCTATTACGTGTTCAACGACTTCAACAACACCCACGAGAGCGACTGGGAGATGGTCCAGCTGCTCTTCGACGTGCCGACCGTCGCGGAGGCATTGAAGCGCGAGCCCACGCAGGTCGCCTATGCCCAGCACGGCGGGGGAGAGACGGCCGACTGGGACGACGACAAGCTGACCAGGGAGGGTGACCACGTCGTGGTATATGCCTCGGCCGGGTCGCACGCGTCGCAGTACGGCACGGAGACCTACATCGGCTGGGGCGCGAACGGCACGGGCTTCGGGTGCGACAACACCCAGGACCCGGTCCGGCGGGTCGAGGTGACGCCCATCGTGATGACGGCCGCGCCGGACGAGCCGGGAAATCCGCAGGCGTGGCTGGCGTGGGAGGGGCGCTGGGGCGAGCGGCAGCCGTGGGAGTACAACGGTCCCTTCAGCCCGCCGGCGTCGTACCGCTGGGCGGATCCGGTTGAGTGGCAGTCCAACCTGCGCGACAGCAGCATCTACGTGCCGGGCACGTCCCGGTTCGGACCGGGCCCGACCGACGTGTTCTGCACGATCAGCGAGATCGGATCCCGGGCCCTCACCTTCTGGGCGGTGGATCCGTGGACGGTGGTGTTCGTGCTGATCGTCCCCCTCGCGATCTTCGTGGCGCTGCTCATACTGGCGCGACACACGGTCGTGGGGGCGTTCCGGATCTATGTGCGGCACCTGCCGGTGTTCGCGGGGCTCGGTGTCCTGCTGATTCCCATCGGGCTGGTCGCCAACGGGTTCCACTACCTGGTGACCGAGTATCCGCCCGGCCGGCAGGTCGTGGAGGTGATGCGGTTCTCGCCGGCATCCGACTTCGGCGCCGCGCTGACGGTCGGCAGCCTGCAGCACTTCGTGAGCCTGCTGATCATCGTGCCGGCGGTGCTGGTGGTGTACCGCGACATCGAGCACGGGAAGAAGCCGACGTTCCTCGGGGCGCTCAGAGGCATCCAGGAGCGCTTGCTGCTGATGGTGCGGGCGCTCCTGTGGCCCTGGGCGAAGCTGTTCCTCGCGACGATCACGATCATCGGGATCCCCTGGGCGGTCGATCGGTCCGTGCGGTGGGGGTTCATCCCGCATGCGGTGATCCTCGACAGGGTGGAGCCGGACGGTGCGCCTGCGCGAAGCGAAGCCGCGGTACGGAAGCACTGGTGGCGAACCGCCGGCACGAATTTCGTGCTCTCGGTGATCGGGTCGGCACCGGGGCCGGTGATCGGCATCATCCTGATGATCACGGCTCAGGCCGGGGTGCAGTTCGTCAACGCGCTGAGCAGCGTGATCTACGCGGTCTTCCTGCCATTCGCGATCTTGGGCAGCGCCGTACTGTATCGGCGCCGACAGGGAACGCCACTGCCGCTGGAGCAGGAGACCATCGAGGCACAGCCGGATGGCTCGCCGGCGGTGAACCCCACCTCCGCCTAGGATCGGCGCGCACTCGCGAGGCTTCCGCCGGAACGCAACGTGCGCAATCGAGTCGGTGCCCCCGAGCGGGGCACCGACTCCCCGCGGAGACCAGCCGAGGGCGAGTCACTGACGGCATCTCGATCGCAACGCGCCACGGTCCGTATGAAGCTCAACACCGCCATCGACAGGGACCACAGCCAGACTCACCGGCGCGTGCCGCGCTGGCGGGTGTGGGTGCTTGGTGCGCTGGTGGCGCTCATGTTGGCCACCAGCATCGCGGAGATCGCGGCCAGGCAGGACGCCACGCCGGAGGTAACGGAGCCACAGGACCCCGCGCCGCAGGTGCGTGGCGTGACGCAGGTCGATTCCATCGAGGCGCGCCTGCTCGCGTCGCGATACACGCCCATCCTCAAGATCCGTCATCGCGATGCGATCTGCAGCGGAGACGGTGAGCCCTACCTGCCGGTACCGGTCGACCTGGTGTTCGATAATCCGGCGGTCCAGCTGCGCGAGAACACGCACCGCAGCGACTTTCGCGATCCGGTGCTCATGCACGGACCCTCCGTGAGCGACATCGAGACAGCGGACGCCGACACCTATCTGGACTTTCCGGGACGACCACGGGATCCGGGATGCACCTACGAGCGCTGGTATCGCGCCTACATGGCCGATCATCGGCCGACAGCCTACGCCCGCGTCGTGGAGGCCGACGGCACCCACGTGGTCGTGCAGTACTACTTCTTCTACGTGTTCAACGATTTCAACAACAACCACGAGGGCGACTGGGAGACGATCCAGGTGCTCATCGAGGCACCGGATGTGAGGATGGCCCTGCATCGCATGCCGGTGGAGGTCGCCTACGGACAACACGCGGGCGGCGAGAAGGCGTCGTGGGACAGCGGCAAGCTCGAGCGGGTCGGGACGCACCCCGTGGTGTACGTCTCCCAGGGATCGCACGCGGCCCACTTCGAGCCCGGAACCTACCTGGGGTGGGGGGAGCAGGGGTCCGGATTCGGGTGCGACGACACCTCCGGGCCGCATCGCGAGCTCGATCTGGCGGTGGAGATGCTCCCGATCCCGCCGGTGGAATCGGGACATCCCGGAGTCTGGCTGGACTGGCGCGGGCGCTGGGGAGAGCGGCAGAACTGGCAGTACGACGGACCGGTGGGGCCGCGCCGCACGAAGCGGTGGACCGACCCCGTGGGCTGGCAGGATCGCCTGCGGGACAGCAGTCTGGCGATTCCCGGCACGGCGCGTCTCGGACCCGCGCCGACGGACGTGTTCTGCAACGCGACCACCTACGGGTCGAACGTGCTGATGCGCTTCGTGGGGGCGCCGTGGTACTTCCTGTCGGTGTTCCTGATCCCGCTCATGATCGTCGGGGTCCTGGTGTACCTGGCCTGGTCCACGGTCATCGCGGCTCTGCGCATCTACCTGCGGTACCTGCCCGTCTTCGCGGTGCTGGGCCTGCCCCTGATTCCGGTAGGCATTCTCGCCGGCGGGCTCCACGATCTGGCGATCACGTACTCCTCCGTGCGCCATGTGGTCGAGGTGATGGAATACACCCCGGTTTCGTACTACGTTTCCGCCATGCCCATCAACGGGATCCAGCAACTGGTCAGTCTGGGGATCATCGTGCCGGCGGTGCTCGAGATCTACCGCACGATCGAGCGGGGTGAGCGCATCACGCTGCGGCGGCTGGTGGATGGCATCTACATCCACTTCACGCCCATGGTGCGCGCGGGAGCCAGACCGCTCCTGATCGTCATGCTGCTCCAGCTGAGCGTGATCGGATTGCCGCTGGCGATCGACCGTGCGGTTCGATGGGGGTTCGTGCCCCATGCCGTGGTGCTCGACGAGACCCCGCCCGTGATGGCGGCGACCCGGAGCATGGACACCGTGAAGGGGCGATGGTGGCGCACCGCGGCGACGATGCTCGTCTTCACGATCATGGTTGCCGCACCGGGACCGCTCGTCGGGATCATCCTCATGGTGACGATGTCCGCGGCGATCGAGGACATCAACGTCATCAGCAGCTTCGTCTATGCCGTGCTGGTTCCGTTCTCGATCCTCGGGAGCGCCGTGTTGTACCGGCAGCGACAGCAGCGTGTGCTTCCCTCGGCAGCCTATGCCCTTGCCGATGCCGCTGACGCACGTCTTGGCACGCATCGCACCACGTGATCGCATGGATCGGTTGCCGTCAGCGGTAAAGCGGACACCTCCAGCGAGAATTCGGCATGTGTGGTCGCATCACCTTGCGACCGACGACCACGATCCGTATGCTCCCATGTGTCAATTCCTATCATTTTGGTCGGAATTTGCGCGTGATGTTCGTTCGGAAGGCAATGTGGGGAAGGATTCGCGGGATGAAGGCTCGATATTCGCGTCGCAAGGTTTCGGCGGCCCTGCTCGGGGCCGTCGCCGGCTCGCTGGCGGGCAGCAGGGTGGTGTTCGCGCAGACGCCGGAGACGTCATCGCCGGTTGCGGTTTCAGGGGATGCGCTGTTCGCTGGGGTGACGCTCGAGGAGGGGGTTGCGCCGACGATTCATGGCGACGTGACGCTGCCGGCGACGGTGGAGCGGGTGGTGACGATCACCGACGGCGCGGTCGATGCGATGACCGCCGTTGGGGTCACGCCGGTCGGTGTCACGGCGAGCTCGAACTTCGAATCGGTCGCGGCGTATCTCGAGGGCCAGGTGAGCGGCGACGTCGCGTACGTCGGCGGGTGGAGTGAGCTGGATATCGAGGCGATCATCGGCCTGAATCCGGATCTGATCCTGGCGGACCGCTATGTGGCCGATGACCAGTACGTCTTGCTGAGCGATGTCGCCCCGGTGATCGCGACCGGCGAGATCGAGGTACCAGGTCCCGCCGATCTCCAGCAGTGGGAGTACGAGCTGCTGGTTTGGGGGCATGCCGTGGGCAAGCTGCCGGAGGCGAAGGAGGCCATTCTCGGGCTCCGCGAGCGTGCTGCCCGGATGCAGGCGAGTGCTGGCGAGCGGGTCGGCGAGAGCGTCGTCGTATTTCGTCCACAGCCAGACTTCCCGGTGGTGATGTCGCATGCCTGGATCACGGGTGTGATGCTCACGTGGGCGGGGTTCCGCGGCAACGAACTCACGGAGCGCACGCCGCCCCCGCACTCCGGCAACTCGGTGAGCCTGGAACAGCTCAACCTGCTCGATGCGGACTGGCTGCTCGCCGCTACCCGGAACGAGGAGATGTCCGCGGCTCTGGAGTCCTATCTCGAAAACCCGGTATTCCAGTCGCTCACCGCGGTGGAGGAGGGGAGCATCGTTCAGGTCTCCGGAGACCTGTGGAGCGGCGCGACCGGTGTGCTTGCGGGACATGCGATGCTGGACGACATCGAGAGGATCCTGATCGATGGTGACACCGGACGCTGAGGCGAACGGGCAGGGAGGAGTCGTGCGCTCCACGGCTCCCGACAGTCCGCGCCTGCGTGAGCTGCAGGCAGCGCTGGAAACGGCACCGGACCGCGATGGGGTCTTGCGGGTCTTCTGGCGCGAGGTCGAGGAGACCGGAACGCCGCTGGTCGAGGGCCAGGATTCCGCCGACGGTACCGTGCTCGTCACATTCCTCTGGCGGGGCGACCCCGAGCTCGAGCATGTGGTGGTCATCGAGTGGATGACCCAGGGTGACCTTGCGGACAAGCGCATGACGCGGCTGCCGCATTCGGACGTGTGGTATCGCAGCGTGCGCGTCCGGCATGACGTGCGGACCGCCTATCAGCTCGCGCCGAACGACTCGCTGGTGCCGAGACACGAAGAGCGGGACTGGCCGGCCCGGTTCGCCCGATGGCAGCAGGATCCCCTGAACCGGTATCCGCTCATCGATCCGGAGGTCGAGAGCGACGACGAGGGGCGCGCCCGCGCGTCCAGCGTGATCGAGCTGCCCGGTGCGCCGCGGCAACCCTGGATCGAGCGCCACCCGGAGACTCCGCGCGGCGAGGTCGTCCATCGACGGTTCACCAGCGACAGGCTCGGCAACAGCCGCGATGTGTGGATCTACCACCCGGCCGCAGGCGTGGGGCCGGACGCTCCGCTCCTCGTCGCGTTCGATGGTGAGCGGCACCTCGACGTGCTGCGGATGCCGACCGTGCTCGACAACGTGATCGCCTCCGGCCGGGTGCCACCGTTCGCGGCCGTGATGATCGGCAATGTCGATCGTGGGGCGGAGCTGCCGTGCAACCCGGACTTCCTCGCCATGCTGCAGGGTGAGCTGCTGCCGTGGCTCGCAGGTGAGACCGGCGTGAAGCCAGAAGCCTCCCGCACCGTCGTGGCGGGGGCGAGCTACGGGGGACTGGCGGCAATGTACTGTGGCCTGCTCGCGCCCGAGACCTTCGGTCTGGTCCTGTCGCAGTCGGGTTCCTTCTGGTGGAAGCCCGACCCGCTCAACGAGCAGACTCCACTGCGCATCGGTGATGCCGGGGCGTATTGCTGGCTACCGGCACAGGCCGCGGTGATGCCCATCGGCGATATCCGTGTGTGGATGGAGGTCGGCACTCTGGAGGATCGCGCACGTGGCGGCGCCGGGCCATCCCAGCTGTCGGCCAACCGGCACATGCGCGATGTGCTGATCGCGAAGGGGGTGCCGGTGACCTACCGCGAGTATGCCGGTGGGCATGATTACGCCTGCTGGCGGAACTCGCTTGGGGACGGCCTGATCGAGCTGCTTGGCTCGCGGTGACCCCAGCGACGGGGCAGCGATCCATGGATCGCTGCCCCGTCGCTGTCTGCGTGAAGCGGGTTTCGTGTCGGCCGAAGCCCCCGTGTCGGGTGCGGCCCCTCATTTTCCGGGAGCTGATGGAGCCTGAGGCGCTGTCGCTCATGGCAGCGGCGTACGGCGTGACGAGATCGATGCCAACGACAGGGGCATCGGCCGCGTCTCGCGGCTTTCCGCGGCCCCAGAATGGTGTACAGTGCGACATCGATTGGACCGGCGCCGGTCGTGATCGCCGCAGGCGGGCTGGCGACGCCGCATTCAGGTTGATGGGACAGCGCCCCGGCCGCTGGTGGAGCGCTCGTTGAGCAGGAGCAGGTGTATGAGTCAGGAGCAGGTCGTGAATCCCGGTCAGGCTGGCCTGGACCCCGACGTGATCGAGGATGCGTGGCTGTCGCTCGTGCGCGGCGCCGACCGGCACGAGTACGGCGGGGCGGTGGCGCTGATCGCGCGGCGTGGCAGGATCGCGCTGCACCGCGCCACCGGATGGGCCGTGCGTGAGCCTGAGGACCAGCGATCGCCGATGGGGGAAGACACGATCTTCGATCTGGCCTCCCTGACGAAGGTCGTGGCAACGACACCGTCGATTCTCCAGCTGATCCATGCGGGGGCGTTCGAGCTCGATACGCCGGCACGCGACCTCCTCCCGATCTTCAGGGAAGAGAACGTCTCATCGGAGATCACGGTGCGGCGTCTCCTCAGCCATTCGGCAGGTTTCATCTCGTGGCTGCCGGTGTTCCTGACGGCGACCGGTCCGGAGGCGTACCTGCGAGCCATCGCGCGCGAGCCACTTGCCTATCCCCCGGGAGAGCAGGTGATCTACAGCGATCCGTCGTTCATCACCCTCGGTGAGATCGTGCGCGAGGTCTCCGGGATGTCGGTGGCGGACTATGCCTGCCAGCATGTGTTCGGGCCGCTCGGCATGCGGGATACGCTGTTCTCGCCGTCGGTCGGGCATCGGCTGCGGATCGCCGCCACCGAGTTCACCAACGACTTCGAGGCGAACAAGGTGCCGGACCAGCGACCGGCTGGTGGTGCCTGGCGGTCCGGGCTGATCCGGGGCGAGGTCCATGACGGCAATGCCTGGTACGGCCTGCACGGTGTCGCGGGGCATGCGGGATTGTTCGGCACTGCCCTCGATCTCTATCGCTACGGCCAGATGTGGCTGAATGGTGGGGTAGCTGGCGAGACGCGCATCCTGCCGGAAGACCTGGTGGCCGAGGCGACACGAGTCCAGATCGAGCACGAAGGTGAGCGACGTGGGCTCGGCTGGAGGCTCGCGCCGTCGGACGGTGGCGCGGGTGACGAGGATTCGGCGAAGGGGCTCGGGCCGCGAGCCTTCGGGCACACCGGGTTCACGGGGACCTCGCTCTGGATCGACCCGGACGCCGAGGTGGTCATTGTGCTGTTGACCAATCGGGTGCATCCGACGGTGACCACCGACTACATGAAGACCCGGGCCAGCTTCATGGCGGCGGTGATGGGAGCGGTGCGTTGAGCGATCTCTGCCTCGGGATGATATCCGGCACGTCGGTGGACGGCATCGACGTGGCGCTGGTCGAGATCGCCGGAGCAGGGCAGCAGGCAGCGATCCGCACGGTTGCGTTCGAGACGGTGCCCTACCCGGACGATGTGCGGGCGGAGCTGCTTGGCCTCTATGACGACCAGCGGGACGCCGTGGCGCGCCTCTGCTCGCTCAACGTCGTGGTCGGGACGTGCTTCGCCGACGCGGCGGTGGCCGTGTGCGAGCGCAATGGGATCCACGCATCCTCGCTCCATGTGATCGGCTCGCATGGACAGACCGTCTGGCACCAGCCGGCGCACGACCCGGCAATCCCGCTGTCGGTGCCATCGACGCTGCAGATCGGCGAGCCCTCGGTGATCGCGGCGAAGACCGGTGCGCCGGTGGTTGCCGATTTCCGGGTGGCCGACATGGCGGTCGGTGGGCAGGGCGCGCCGCTGGCCCCGTATCTCGACTGGGCGGTGTTCTCCGATCCCGTGCGCAACCGATGCGTGCAGAACATCGGTGGCATCGGGAACGTGACATGGGTACCGGCGGGCGGGAGCCGCGACGACGTCATCGCGTTCGACACCGGCCCCGGCAACATCCTGATCGACGCGCTCGTCGCGCTGCTTTCCGACGGAACGGAGACATTCGACCGGGACGGGCGATATGGGGCATCCGGCCGGGTCGACGAGGAGATGGTCGCGGGGCTGATGCGCGATCCGTACCTGCAGCAGGCGCCGCCCAAGACGACCGGGCGGGAGTACTACGGCATGCCGCAGGTACGGCAATGGGTGCAGGAGCGGAACCTGCCGGGCAACGCGCTCACCGGCGAAGACCCGGATGTGCGGCAGGCGGCGTGCGATCTGATCGCGACGGTCACCGCCTGGACCGCGGAGTCGATCGCGGATGCCTACCGGCGGTTCCTGCCGGGAATGCCGGACGACGTGCTGGTCAACGGCGGTGGCAGTCGCAACCCGACGCTGATGCGGATGATCGCCGAGCGGCTGGGTGGCATGCCGGTCCGGCCGACCGACGCGGTGGGCATCGATGCGGACGCCAAGGAGGCGATCGCCTTCGCGCTGATGGCACACGACAGCCTCGCGGGACTGCCGACCAACATCCCCGGGGCGACCGGGGCGAGCCGGGCGGTGCCGCTGGGGAAGGTCGTCCGGATCCCCTGACCCGGTCCGTCGTGCTGGCGCTCAACGTGCCTGGCGGGCCCGGGGCGTGAGGTTGCGATGCAGGCGAGCGAGCAGGTGATCCCGGTGAACGGGGCGAGGCTGTGGGTCGCGACGCAGGGTAGCGGCGACCCGATGGTGCTGTGCAGCGGTGGGCCGGGATGCTGCGACTATCTGGACCCGGTGGCATCGATGATCGACGACCTCGTCCGGGTCTATCGGTACGATGCACGCGGATGCGTGCGGTCATCGGACGCCGGGCCATACGACGTGCAGACGAGCGTCGACGATCTCGAGGCACTCAGGGCTCACTTCGGTCATGAGCGATGGGTCGTCGGCGGGCATTCCTGGGGGGCGTTCCTGGCACTCGCCTATGCGCTGGACCACCCGGCGCACACGGCTGCGGTTGTCTACCTGGCCGGCACGGGTGTGCAGGACGATCGCCAGTGGCACGACGCCTACGAGGCGGGCAGGGCGGCGAGGCGCGAGCGGGACCCGGATTTCGCGTTTCCGCCGAACCTCGACGTCAACCGCGCCGCCAATGCATCAACACGCGAGTACATCAAGCAGCCATCGTTGCTGCGGCGTCTCGCGGACCTCGAGGTCCCGATGCTCGCCCTGAGCGGAAGCGAGGATATCCGACCGGTCTGGCCGGTCCTCCAGCTGGTCAACCTGCTTCCCTGCGCCCGACTCGAGATGATCGAGGGCGCTGGCCACACCATGTGGCTGACGCATCCTGACGAGCTCCGCTCCCGGCTCCGAGCGTTCGTGCTGGAACGGCGGACGACCGGCGCACCATGAGCGGGATGGGCATGGAGCACCGGGCATCAGGGCAAGTGGGTGCGAGGGGCATGCGATAATCGAGCACATGACGCAGGAAAGCCCGGGACCGTCAGTGGTGAGCAGCGCATCATCAGGTGGTGGGTTGCGGTCAGTCGCTATCGTTCGGAGGCAGGATGTGATGGCAGGATCACTGGATCGTCGTTCGTTGATCAAGCTCGCGGGAGGGTCGACCGCGGCGATGCTCGCCGGGGCCGTGCCGGTCATCGGTGCCGCGCAGGATGGTGCGGCAGTACGGGCAGGGGAGCTCATCATCGGCAAGGGGCAGGAAGCGGTTGGCATGGATCCGGCCGTGGTGACCGCCGCCTCCAGCTTCGACCTGATCTCCGTGGTCTACGAGCGCCTGGTGGAGTTCGACGAGGCCGGTGAGCCGCAACCCATGCTCGCGGAGTCGTGGGAGACTCCGGACGATCTCACCTATGTCTTCACGCTGCGTCCGAACGTGACGTTCCACAACGGCAAGACGCTGACGGCCGAGGACGTCACGTTCACCTTCGACCGGATCCGCGACGAGGCGACCGGCTCGCCCCGGGTGCAGCAATTCGCGCCGGTCGAAGCGATCGAGGCAACGGACGAGCAGACGGTAACGTTTCGCCTGAGTGCGCCGTACGGTCCGTTCCTCGCCACGCTGGCGTCCGGCTTCTCCTCGATCGTGCCCAACGACGACTCCATTGATTTCCAGTCGGAGATGGTCGGGACCGGCCCCTTCATGCTGGAGTCGTGGGAGCAGGACACCGAGACGGTGATGGTGCCGCATGCGGGGTACTGGAACCCTGACGAGCCGCTGGTGGACACGCTGCGCTGGCGGATCCTGCCGGACGAATCGGCCCGGCTGGCGGCGGTGCGCACCGGGGAGATCCATCTCACGGCGATCACCGATCCCCTGACGGTACAGTCCGCGAGCGAGAGCGAAGGGGTTCAGGTGCTCGAGCACGACACCACGGACTACTACCTGCTCGGTCTGAACACGGCGGAGCCGCCGTTCGACGACGTACGGGTGCGGCAGGCATTGAGCCTCGCGATCGATCGGCAGGCGATCATCGACGCCGTCTTCTTCGGTCGCGGGCAGGTGTCGGGTCCCATCGTGCCGACGCTGGGCGAGTGGGCACAGCCGGTCGAGCAGCTGCCCAACTACACGGTCGACCGGGAGCGGGCCAAGCATCTGCTCGAGGAGGCCGGCCAGAGCGATCTCTCGTTCACGATCCTGGTGGGCTCGCTCTACCAGGAGTTCGTCAACATCGCGCTGGTGATCCAGGACCAGCTCAGCGAGATCGGCGTAACGGTCGAGCTCGAGCAGGTCGAGTGGGGCACGTTCATCGACCGCTGGGTGGCGCGGGATTTCCAGAGCTTCGTCAGCTTCAACAGCGGTGGCAACGACCCGGACGGTGCGCTCTACTCCGCGTTCATCACGGATGGCGGCACCAACGCGTTCCAGTTCAGCAGCGAGGAGGTCGACCGCCTGCTGGAGAGCGGCCGGACCACGACCGACGCCGAGGCGCGCAAGACGATCTACCAGAACGTCGAGGTGGAGCTGGCCGAGGAGGCACCGGTGATCTTCATCTCGAGCCGGGTCGGGTTCTTCGCGGTGCGTGACGAGGTGCGCGGCTTCCAGCCGACCGCGGCGCAGACGTGGGCCACGCTCAGCCAGACGACGATCGTCGAAGAGGAGTAGGCGTCGGGGAGATGCCACAGCTGTGGCATCTCCCGATCGTCATTCCGGGCGAAGCGTCGAGACCGCCGGTGCCGAACAAGGAACGCGGGGATCCTTCGCTTCGCTCAGGATGACGAATGGCTTCATCGTCATCGTGCTCCCCACACTCCCCTGAGGTTTCATGCTCAGTTTTCTTCTGCGACGGCTCGTGGTCGTGGTGGTGCCGACCCTGCTCGGCATCTCGATCCTCGTGTTCGGCGCGATGCACCTGATCCCGGGCAGCTTCGTCGACGTCGCGATCGGGATCGGTCCGGACGTCAGCGCCGAGCAGCGGGAGGCGATCGCGGCCCGGTACGGACTCGATGCCCCGCTGCCGGTCCAGTACCTCCGGTGGCTGGGCAACGTGCTGCAGGGAGACCTCGGTGACTCCCTCCGGACCGGCGACCCGGTCGCGGGCGAGATCCTCAACCGCCTGCCGGCGACGCTCGAGCTGACCCTGCTGGCGACGGTGGTGTCGCTCGTCATCGCGATCCCGGCGGGGATCGTCGCCGCGGTCGGGCGGGGTGGGGTACTCGACGTCGTGCTCCGTGTCGTTGGCCTGCTGGGGTTGTCGATCCCCAACTTCCTGATCGGTACCTTTCTGGTGTTACTGGTCTCCACGCGCTGGCCGATCCTGCCGACGACCGGTTTCGTCGCGCTGGGTGACGATGTGGTCGGGAACCTGAAGTCGCTGGCGCTGCCCGCGATCTCGCTGGGGGCGTTGCTGGCGGCGTCGGTGATGCGCATGACCCGCTCGGCGGTGCTGGAGGAGCTCGGCAAGGAGTACCTGATGGTGGCGAGGGCGAAGGGGCTCTCGAACCGGGTGGTGGTCATGCGCCACGCGGTGCGGAACGCGCTGGTGCCGGTGATCACCGTCGTCGGTATCCAGACCGGCTACCTGCTGGGCGGGACGGTGATCGTCGAGCAGATCTTCGCCATCCCGGGGATCGGTCGCCTGGCGCTCGATGCGGTCTCCCAGCGGGACTACCCGGTGATCCAGGGGACGACACTCTTCATCGCGGGAGCCTTCGTGCTGATGAACACACTGGCGGACGTGGTCTACGGACTGGTCGATCCGCGGATTCGGGTGCGGTGATGGCGGATCGACGCGTGGCGAGGAATCCGCGGCAGGCGATCCGGGCGCTGATGCGTCACCACCTCACGGGGGTGATCGCGGGGACGGTGCTGGTGCTGATCGTGCTGGCGGCCGTGTTCGCTCCGTGGCTGGCGCCGGGGGACCCCACCGACATGCAGCCGATGGATCGCCTCAAGTCGCCGCAGGAGGCGGGGGTGATGGGCACCGACGTGTTCGGGCGGGACGTGCTGAGCCGGATCCTCTTCGGCGCGCGCATCTCACTGGTGGTCGGTGGGGTGTCGGTGCTGCTGGCGGCGATGATCGGCACGGTGCTGGGGCTGGTGTCGGGCTACCTCCGGGGGTGGCAGGACTACCTGATCATGCGGGTGATGGACGTGCTGTTCTCGTTCCCGTCGATCCTGCTGGCCATCCTGATCGTCTCGATCAACGGGGCGGGCTTCGTAAGCATCATGCTGGCGATCGTGCTGGTGCAGACACCGATCTTCGCGCGCGTGGTGCGCGGGGCGGTGCTGGTGACGTCACGGGTCGACTACGTCCAGGCGGCGCAGGCGGCGGGAGCCTCGACGTCGCGGATCCTGTTCCGGCACATCCTGCCGAACGTGATGGCGCCGATGCTGGTGCAGATGGCGCTGAGCATTTCCGGGGCGGTGGTGATGGAGGCGGCGCTGAGCTACCTGGGGCTGGGTGCGGTGCCGCCGACACCGTCGCTCGGATCGATGCTGAGCGAAAACCGGGTCGCGATGGAGCAGGCGCCGTGGGCGATCTTCTTCCCGGGGCTGGCACTGGGCATCCTGGTGCTGACGATCAACCTGTTCGGCGACACGGTGCGGGACATGCTCGATCCGCGTGTGCGATCCGCCACCTCCGTCTAGGCATCGGTGTGGTTGCTGGTGGTACCCCCCTTGATGCGGCTGGTCCCGATTGACAGGCCCGTTCCCCTCTGATATCAAGCCGGAGAGGGTACATATCGATCGCATCGGGGACATGCCGACCGCCCGTCCGCATGACGGGTTCGGCATCGCCCAATCGGGAGGGCATCGTGGCCAGTGGTCAGCCGCTGCTCCAGATGATCGGCATCAGCAAGGAGTTTCCGGGGGTACGGGCGCTCGACGACGTCAGTCTCGAGGTCCATGTCGGCGAGTGTCTGGCGCTGATGGGCGAGAACGGGGCTGGCAAGAGCACCCTGATGAAGATCGTCTCCGGCGTATACCCGCCCGATGCCGGGCGGATCCTGATCGGGGGTGAGGAGGTCCAGCCGCAGAACCCTCACCATGCCCAGCAGCTTGGCATCTCGATCATCTACCAGGAATTCAACCTGTTCCCGAACCTCTCGGTGGAGGAGAACATCTTCATCGGCCGGGAGCCGAACCGCGGGGGCTTCGTGCGACGCCGAGCCCTCCGTCGGGATGCGCTGGCCTTCCTTTCGCAGCTGGGTGTCGACCTCGACCCGCGAGCGATGGTGCGCGATCTCAGTGTCGCGCAGCAGCAGATGGTCGAGATCGCCAAGGCGCTTTCCCTGCGCGCGCGGATCGTCATCATGGACGAGCCGACCTCCGCGCTGACCGACAACGAGGCGAACGCGCTCTTCCGGATCATCCGCGGACTCAAGGAGCGCGGTCTGGGGGTCATCTTCATCAGCCACCGGCTGGAGGAAGTCTTCGCCATCAGCGACCGGATCAGCGTGCTGCGGGACGGGCGCAACGTCGGCGACCTGTCGACCCGTGAGGCCACCTCGGAGCGTGTGGTGCAGATGATGGTGGGGCGGCCCGTGGACGAGCTCTACGCCGAGAGCACACCGAGCGCGCCGGGTCCTGTCGTTCTCGCCGTGCGGGGGCTGAGCCGCAAGGGGACCGCGCAGGACGCGAGCAGGGTCGTGCTGAACGGTATCGACCTGGAGCTTCGTGCGGGGGAGATCCTGGGGGTATCGGGTCTGGTGGGATCGGGCCGCACGGAGCTCGCGCGGGCGATCTTCGGGGCGGATCCGTACGACGAAGGGGAGATCCTGCTCGACGGCCAGCCGGTCCGGATGCGCACTCCCCAGGATGCGATCAGGCGGGGCATCGCGCTCGTGCCGGAAGATCGCAAGCTCCAGGCGCTGGTGCTGCCGCTCAGCGTTCGGGAGAACATCAGCCTGCCGAACCTCGACCGACTGCGGCGGTTCGGCTTCGTGCGGCGGCGGGACGAGCAGCGACTCGTCGATCGCTTCATCTCGGCGCTGCGGATCCGAACCCCGAGCCAGACCCAGCGGGTCATGAACCTCAGCGGCGGCAACCAGCAGAAGGTCGTACTCGCCAAATGGCTCGCGCGGCAGCCCCGCGTGCTGATCGTCGACGAGCCGACGCGCGGAATCGATATCGGTGCGAAGGCGGAGGTTCACACGCTGCTGCGGGAGCTGGCCGATGCCGGGGTCGCGATCATGATGATCTCGTCGGAGCTGCCGGAGATCCTGCGCATGAGCGACCGCATCGTCGTGATGCGCGAGGGACGGATCGCCGGGGAGCTGACGCGCGCGGAGGCGACGCAGGAGCGGATCATGGAGCTGTCGACCGGTGTGGACGCGTCGCAGCGCGTGGCGTGAAGGGAGGAGCCGTGAGCAGGAAGGGGTGGACATGAGCGAAGCTGCCGGATCGCAGGTGCTGGAGCGGGACAGGCAGGGGTTCAGCACCGCCGACCTGCTGGGACGGATCGCGCCGCTGCTGTTCCTGCTCGTGCTCGTCGCGGTGCTCGCCTATCTCGAGCCGGGGTTCCGGACCGAGCGCAACATGTTCAACGTGCTGCGCCAGGTGTCGGTGATCGGCATCATGGCGGTCGGCATGACGTTCGTGATCCTGACCGCCGGCATCGATCTCTCGGTCGGGTCGATGCTCGCCTTCTGCGGCATGGCCGCGGCCGTGGTGGCACGGGGATCCCGAAGTCTTCTGGAGGGCAACGATCCCGGGGGCATCCAGGTGCTCTGGGCCGCGCTGGCGGCGATGGGCCTGGGACTGCTGCTCGGGCTGTTCCAGGGGGTGCTCGTCGGCTATCTGAAGATACCCGCCTTCGTGGTCACCCTGGGTGGGCTCGGTGCGTGGCGTGGCGCGACCCTGCTGCTCTCCGACGGGCAGCCCATCAGCGGCGTGTCCAACGACTTCAAGTGGTGGGGGCAGGGATTCGTCGGGCGCGTGCCGGTACCGGTGATCGTGTTCATCGCGTTCGTGCTGATCGCGTTCGTGGTGCTGCGGTATTCGCAGTACGGGCGGTGGATCTACGCCCTTGGCGGCAACGAGGAGGCCGCGAGGCTGTCCGGTCTGAACACCAACCTGCTCACCGCCAGCGTCTATGGCATCAGCGGATTCTGCTCCGGGGTCGCCGGGTTCCTCCTGACGGCGCGGCTGAACTCGGCCGAGCAGGTCGCGGGGCAGGGGTACGAGCTCGAGGCGATCGCCGCGGTGGTGATCGGCGGGACGAGTCTCTTCGGCGGTGAGGGTGGCGTGATCGGCACGTTCATCGGGGCCATGCTGATCGGCGTGCTCAACAACGGGCTGGTCATCCTCAATGTCTCGCCGTACTGGCAGCCGATCGTGGTCGGCGCGGTCGTGGTGCTGAGCGTGTTCATCGACCAGTTCGCGAAGCGCCGTCGCCGTCGGGTCTGAACATATGCAGGCACACGGAAGCGGTGTAAGATGACAGGGCGTATCCACACATCGGGAATCATCAGCAGAGCGCCCGGAAGGGGCAGGAGGTTCATATGGCGAAGCTACGCACGTCCTTGATGTCCCGAAGCGTCGATCGTCGTACGGTGCTGAAGGGTGCGGCGACGACCGGTGCAATGAGCCTGATGGTGGGGTTGCCGACCCGGGTCGGGGCGCAGGATCCGCTCCGGATCGCGTTTTCGGTGCCCGGACTGAACTTTCCCTTCTTCGTGCACATGGTGAGTCTGGCGGAGCAGTACGTCGAGCAGGTCGGTGGGATCGAGCTCACCGTGCTCGACGGGCAGCAGGGTGGCCAGCCGAGCTCGACCAAGCAGACGGCCGACCTCGAGGCGGCGGTGGCGCAGGGCATCGACGGGCTGGTGATCAGCCCCAACGATGCCGAGGCGCTGGCCCCAGCGATCCAGGGGGTGATCGACGCCGACATCCCGGTCGTCACGGTCGACCGTAACGTCGCCGGCGACGTGCCGACGCTCGCGCACGTCGGTGCCGACAATGTTGAGGGCGGTCGCATCCAGGGGCGGTATCTGATCGAGATCCTCCCGGACGGTGGCCAGATCTTCGAGCTGCAGGGCCAGCCGGGCGCCTCGGCCGCGATCGACCGGCACGCGGGACTCGACGAGGTGCTGAGCGAGCAGGACGCGATCGAGGTGGTCGTGAGCCAGCCGGCGGCATTCGCGCGGGCGGAGGCGGTCAGCGTGGTCGAGTCGGCGCTGGCGTCCAACCCGGAGCCCGATGCGATCGTCTGCGCGAACGACGACATGGCGTTCGGCGCGGCCGAGGTCGCGCAGGCCAACGGGCTGGACATCCCGATCATCGGCTTCGATGCCTTGCCGGAAGCGCTGATCGCGATCAGCGAGGGCCGGATGGCGGCGACGATCGAGCAATTCCCGGGTGGCCAGGCCGTGCAGGCGCTCGACATCCTGATCGCCAAGCTGCGTGATGGTGTCGACCCGGAGGAGCACGACGTCAACCTGACCCCGGCGCTGATCACGGCGGACAACCTGGCGGAGGCGGAGCGTGCCGCCGAGGCCGGGATCGAGGGCGCAGCGACGCCTGCCAGCTAGTCGATCGATATCGCGGTTCGACAGGAGGCCCGCACCGTCACGGTGCGGGCCTCTCCACGTCGAGGCGATTCGGACTTGGGCGAGGTGTGGCGATGGATGACGATCTCACGCGGTTTCTCGCCAATCTCGAACCGATCGCCGTGGAGGACGTGTCCTGGGGGAGCCGGATGCGTTTGCGCATGACGGCGTACCTCACCGATGTCATGCCACCGCTCCGCCTTGTCACGTCGGCGCGAGCGATCGTGATACACGGCGATCGGATCCTGGTCGCCGAGGATGTCGATGGTGAACGGCATGTCCTGCCCGGCGGCAGGCTGGAGGCGAGCGAGCTTCCGGAAGCCGCACTCCATCGTGAGATCGCCGAGGAAACCGGCTGGCAGGTGGAGGGCGTCAGGCAGCTGGGCGTGCTTGACTTCCGGCATCTGACCCCGAAGCCGCCGGATTATCGCTATCCGTACCCCACCTTCATCCAGGTGATCTACCGGGCGGAGGCGATCTGGCACGATCCCGGTCGCGTCATCGACGATGACCATGTCGTGGGAGCTGAGCTGGTGCCGGTGCCGATGGTCCGGGCCATCGCGCTGTCACCGGTGCAGCGATGCCTCATCGACGCGGCCATCGGTGGCCGCAGCACGGATCGGCAGGGACGGAATCGGCCACAATGAAGGACGGGCCGGTGCACGATCGGCCCGTCCCAGGTGGAGGCGAGTGCGCGTGCTGCCCCCGCTGCTACATGGCCTTCAGGCGGTCGCGCATGTGGGTGGGCCGGTCAGTGGTGACGACATCGACGCCCCAGGCAACCATGTTGTCGAAATCCCGATCGTCGTTCACCGTCCAGCAGGTGACCGTGAGGCCCTCATGGTGAGCCATGTCGGTGAACTCCTTCGTGAGTGTCCGCACGTCGCCCGCGATCCCGTTGCAGCCGAGCCGAAGGGCATCCTGGATCTCCTTGGGTGTCGTCTGCAGCGTGAGCAGTGACACAGCGATGTCGGGGGCGAGCTCGTGGCAGCGGGCGCAGATGTCCGGGTCGAATGAGATGAACCGGACCATCTTCCGGGCGTTTACCCGGTCGATCTCCTCGATCACGCGCGGAAGCAGGCGCTCGATGCGCTCGGGCGCGTCCGGCTTGATCTCGACCTCGATGTAGTCGATCGTCGTGGCGATCCGCATCACCTCCGCGAACGTCGGCACCTTCGGGGGCGTCGGCCAGTCGGCGAAGTCCGCGCGGGCGTCCAGCGCGGCGAGCTGCTCCACGGTGAGCTCGTGGACCTCGCCGGTGCCGTTGGTCGTCCTGTCGACCGTCGCGTCGTGAATGACGACGGGCACCCCGTCGGCGCTGATGTGCAGGTCGCATTCGGCGCCCGGGATGCCGTTGTCAGCCGCCTGCCGGAACGCGTCGATGGTGTTCTCTGGCGCCTCCTGCCGGCCGCCACGGTGGGCGGAAATCAGCGGTCTGGCCGGTACATCGTTCTGCTTCATGTTCTCGCTTCCATGAACGGTGTCATGCCGGTGTGACGGCATGACCGACCCAGTACAAGCAAACGGTTGCTCCGATCGAAGGGTAGCATTGCCGCCCCTGTTGCGGGTGGGGGTCCGTCCGATCGCCCACCTTTCGTCGCGCTGTGCGAAGCACGTGCACACCTGTGCAGAACGAATTTACAGTGACATGCGATTTGCGACAGTAAGATTAGTGCCATGATTCCTGCCTGGAGGGTTACGACGCGTGGGTATTGATATCAACTGGGGATCCGTGGATCTGAACGCCATGAACGGCCTCAGCTACCTCGATCTCCTGCTGCGTCTTGGTGTGGCGACAACACTCGGTGCGATGGTCGGCCTGGAGCGCGAGCGACTCGAGCGCGCGGCCGGGTTCAGGACACACGCCCTGGTGTGTGTCGCCTCGGCGCTGATCATGGTCGTATCGGCCTACGGATTTCCGCAGAGCAATGTGCTGGATCCCAGCCGTATCGCCGCGCAGGTCGTGAGCGGCATCGGTTTCCTCGGAGCGGGTGTGATCATCTTCCGGCGGAATACCGTGCGCGGTCTCACGACGGCCGCCAGCCTGTGGGCGGTCTCGGGCGTCGGGTTGGCGGCGGGAGCCGGGCTCTACATCCCGGCCACCGCGGGCACCTTCTTCATGCTGCTCATCCAGGCCGGGATGCGACCGATCGAGGCGTACTTCTTCTCGCACGAGGCCGAGCGCCAGCGCCTGCTGATCGAGACCACGAACATCTCGGCCCTGCTCGAGCAGGTGCCGATCATCAGCGCGCGGCACGACATGCGGGTGCAGTCCATGCAGTTCGACCGGGACCCCGACAGCGGTACCGTCGTGGTGGAGCTGGCCGTTCGGCTCAAGGATCGTGACAAGCGCTACGCCGTCGTCTCCGACCTGCATGCCCTCGACTACGTGGTGCGGGTGCACGACGGCTTCGGCGCCGCCGTGCTGAAGCGCGTCGGACGACGCGGGATCGGGTTCCCCGAGATCGACGATGACGACGAGAACGGCACCCACTAAACGGGGGTGTCGGTCCTGCCCGGCTTGCGCGCAACCATGTTGAGGCGCCAGTAGTCGAGGTGCCACGGCGGCGTCTGTCCGGAGGACCAGGCGACCAGGCGCTCGATGAACGCTTCCCTGAGTGCGGCGTCGGGGAGGCGCTCGAGGTGCGTGCCGAAGACGACGGTCGTGAGGAACTCGCGGAACGCGTCTTCGGATTCCAGGGTGACCGGTGCCTCGACGATGTGCGTGTCGATATCGACGAACCCGGCGTCATGCAGGCGCATCGCGGTCTCGTCGGCGCCGGCGAAGAGCCAGGGGCCGGTCCAGTCCCCGAAATGCCCGGCGAAGGGCTCCTGGCGCATCAGCAGCTGTGCCTGCCGGTTCAGCTGGGCGATGTTCGGACCGCCGCCACACTGCGCCACGAGCCAGCCACCGGGCTTGAGCGCGCGGAAGAGAGACCTGAACAGCAGGGTGTGGTCGGTGATCCAGTGGAAGGTCGCCGTGCTGAAGATCGCATCGGCGGCGTCGACCAGGTCGAGCTGGGCGAGGTCGACGCGCTGGTAGGTCACACGGTCGCCGAATCGTGGCCGCAGGTGGGCCTCCGCCTGCTGGAGCATATTGGCGGACTGGTCGAGGGCGATCACCTTGCCGTGGGGCAATCGCTCGAGCACCAGCTCGGTGAGGCGACCGGTGCCGCATCCCGCGTCGATGACGGTCTCATCGCCCCGGAGCGGCAGCCGCTCAAGGACGACCCTGCCCCAGTCGACGTGGGGGTTGGCGACCCTGTGATAGCTGCTGGCGTTCCACTCGCGGAGCTCGGTGACGGGGCGCGACGGCTGATCTGACATTCCGGGTATCCTTCGCACATGCAGGGTGACGGTTCCGGTCGAGAGTCCGGCACCCAATGGTATCGCAGGGCGGGAGAGAACGGGCGATTGAGATGACCGAATCCGGGTTTCGATCACAGCGGGAGCGCGACGCGCTCGAGATGGAGGCGATCCGCCGGCAGCGGCTGGTGAACCTCAAGGCGATCGGCTTCACGCTGGCGATCGTGATCGCGCCGTTCCTGGCGCTGCTCTACAGCATGAACCTGGCGCTGGCGGTGCTGGCGCTGGCGCTCGGGTTCACGACGTGGCTGACATGGCAGGTAGGGGTGACGGCCGGTCCCGCGCACCGATCGAGACTTCGAGCCGCCGCGGGCCTGAACGCGGTGATGATGCTCGCCACGGTCGGAATCCTGGTGCTGCGTCTGACCTGATAGTTGGATTTGATAGAGCGGGTTAGCTCGGAGAGGCAGTGCGGGAGTCGAGTGGAGGCTGAGTCTCAGCTTGATTCCAGAAGGACTCCTCTTGCCAGGCCGCGGGGAATCCATAGTCATGCGGACCAGAACTGGGGACATCGGGGAATTGTTCGAAATGGCTCGCCAGTCGTCTATTCCATCCTGATCCTGGCGCGGCCGTACGAAGCAAGAACGCTATGACGCAGAGCAACGGATATAGCCGCGTTCTATCTCGATCTCTTAACTCTCCCAGGTGCCGGAAGTCAGGTATTTCTGCTGATTTGGGAATCTTCGGTGCGTTGACGAGTTGACGCTTGAATAGCCGTCCATGGTGGGCGCAGATGTTCCGAACAAGGTTTGTGGACTCTCGCCAGCTGACAAGTGTCTTGTGTCGATTCAGTCCAAACTGTGCGGCCACGAATTCGCGATCCGGCACGTCCAGAAATTGAAAGTAGCGAGATAGCATACCGAAGTCCCAAAGTTCGATCGCTACCCAGATCGGCACTTGGCCTTGATACGTCTGGCGATAATGTTTGGCAACGTCTTCTCGCGAATCGCGAATCGCAGTATTGAGCTTTGACAGGAACTCATCAAACTGCGTCAATGACGGATCACTGCGTGACGGCGCATCGCAGTGTCTTCCCAACATGCTCTTGTCCAGATATGCAAATGCTCCACCCTTGCCGAGTTGATATGCGATTTGTACACGGACCGCAACTTCGATCCTCTCAATCGCGTCCATGAGTATCAGGCGCAACTGACGGTCATGGGTGTAAAGATCTACAGCATCCTGAAAGTCGAACCCGGGCCTAAACTCATCGGAAGGCGTGTCAATTCCTTCTCGGTGAGCTGGTGAGCGCATGCGGAATGAATACCACTATGCGCTGAGGCGGTAGTAGCCGATTCTCTGGAGATCGGCGCGTGCCTGATCGTAGTTGGAGATGTGCAGACCACGACTGCCCAACAAGTCGAATTGCTCTTCAAATGTCAAGAAAGGCTTTTCGTATGGTGGCATTGTGCGTGTCTACGGTGCTACATAAGAAAACCCGCCCCAAACGTCAGAGACGCCGGCGCGGGTCATGATGATTTGATTATAGTGGAAATTGAGTCAGAATGCAGATTATAGTGGAAATTGACTCAGAATGCAATATAGTTCAAGAAGAATCTATCCCGAAGATCAGGCAAATAACGACAACTTCAAGAGTTTGATCTCGGTCATGGTGCCGTGATGGAGGCGGATCGGGCGCGTCGTGCGCGTTTCATCGTGTAGCCATGCTGCCCGGGACCGTAGTAGTCGCGGGTGACCGCCGTGCGGACGAATCCTTCTTCTTCGTAGAGTCGCTGAGCCGAGGTGTTGGTGGCCTCGACGGAGAGCACGACATCCCCCTCCGGACAGCGCTCGTCCAGCACACGCAGGAGCTGACGGCCGATCCCCTGCCGGCGAGCGTGCCTGGCGACGGCGATGTTGACGATGCGCGTGTTGCCGCGGTGGCGGTCGGTGATGAGGTTGCCGAGGACCTCGCCGGTATGGGCGTCCCGTGCGACCAGGAATGTGGCCGCGGGCAGCAGCCACAGCACGGTCAGGGCGAATCGGCTGTAGGCGAGTCCGGGGCGGAAGGCATCGCGCTGGATGGCGGCAACGGGAAGGATGTCACGAAACCGGGCGGTGTCGATCGTGATCTCCCTCGGCTCGGTTTGCGTGCGGGGTGAATACATTCGTGCTGCTGGTCCCGGCGGGCGAACGGATTCGTCAGGAACACATTGTAGCGGAGCTGTAAAGTCGCCTCCGTGGCCACATTGACGCCAGGGCGTACACGCTGCGGGAACCTGACCCGGGTCTGCGGTGCAGGTGAGGGCAGGTGTCCTCGTCCGGACGTGAGCCACCGGTGACGGATGCGTTGCTCATCCGACGAGCCGAGCAGGGTGATGGAGCCGCGTGCGAGGAGCTCGTGCGGCGGTATCAGACGGTTGCGTTCCGGACGGCCTGGCTCATCCTCGGAGCGGTCGATGACGCGCAGGATGCCGTCCAGGGTGGCTTCCTGAAGGCGTGGCTGGGGATCGACCCGTCCGATCCCCAGCGGCCGCTCCAGCCATGGCTGCTGACGGTCGTCGCCAGCGAGGCCCGGAACCGACACCGGTTTCGGCGGCGATGGCTGGGGTGCTGGCCGTGGAGCCGGTCGACGACCTGGTATTCGGTCCCGCCGTGCGGCGCTCCGGCAACGTGCCGATCTGGTCGGGCGGGGCTATCACCTGTCGCCTGGAGTCGAGTCTGCCCATGGCGGACGCCATGCGGGTGGCGGAGTCGCTCGTACCTGTCGGCGAGTGAGCTCGCTGAGGCGACGGGTCCCACGGAGGCCGATGCTATGATGGCTGCGACGTGGTGACACTCCCCGGAACCATGCGGTGACGTGCTGCGGGGCCGGGTTGTCCAATACGCGGCGCAGCATGCGGCTGACGGCTTCGGGAGCGCGGATGGGCAAGAAGCACGGCGACAGGAAGGCCAAGGACAAGACCGAGGACATTCAGGGGTTCTTCCAGCACCTGATCGTGTTCGTGGTCGTCAACGTGGTGCTGATTCTGATCAACCTGATTTCGTCCCCGGGATCGCTCTGGTTCTACTGGGTCACGCTCTTCTGGGGCATCGGCATCGCGATTCAGGCGTTCGACGCCTTCGCCATCGATCGCAGGCTGGCCGAGCGGGTGACGTCGGGACGCGAGACCGCTCCGCCCCGCGAGACGGAGCAATCAACGCCCGGGCCACAGGTGAAGGCCGACGGCGCCGCCAGCAGCGAGCTGCGCGAGATCACCACGCAGGCGTCGGAGCTGATCGACCGCATGCGGACCAGTGCCCGCCAGATCCCGAACCCCGAGGCAAGACGGGAGGCGCTGAGCGCGTGTGCGGCGTCCGATCAGGTGCTTTCGGCTCTCATCGACCATCCTGACGAGCTCCCGATCGCACGCGACTTCCTGCATCGTTTCCTGGAGCCGGCCAGTACGGTGATCACCGACTACGCCCGGCTGGCGAACCGCAACGTGCCATCGGCGCGGGACACCCTCGAGGCCGTCGAGACACACGACCTGCCGATGATCACACGGCGGGCGAACGACGTCTACGATCGGCTCCATCGCGGGACGCTGATCGACCTCGAGGTCGCCCGCGAGATGCTCACCCTCGACATGGCCGAACCTCACATCGAAGAAGCCGCCGATCGCGGCTAGCGCCGCCGTCGTGGAAGCTGTTGCCCTGGACCGGTGCAGGAATCGGTAGCAGGGCTGCCTGCGCTGTGCTGTCCAGCAAGGATGCGACGACGAACAGGCGCAAGGTGTCGACGGCAATGGTGCCTGGCGGTACGGCCCTGGCGATCGGGCGGCTCCAGGGGAGGCACCCCTCCGCGAGCGCCGGTGGCTGGGCGTCGCTGGAGCTGGTGAATCCGCTGCAGGTGGCAATTGTCGGGTGCCGGCCGTGATCGACGCCCAGGCGCTGCAGCGCGGGACGCATCCGAACACCTCCACAGCGGCCGCGATCCGGTTCACCCATGAGGAAACCGGCTGGGAGCGCGTCGCTCGCCTCGACGTGCTCTCCGAGGAGTGCGCGATCGTGCGTGGCGAGCATACGTTTGCCGGACCGGGGTCGTGGCGGCTGCAGACACACGAGATGGGTTCCGAGGTCGAGCTCGGCACCTTGCGGGCTGTCAGGCCCGCCAGCGGCGATGTGCTCTCGGGCCTGCATGCCGGTTCGAGTGATGCGATGGCGTGCGCGGGCGGGTTGCCGGTGGGGTCGAGACGACGATCCTGGAGAGCAGCTTCGCCGAGCCGGTGATCGAAACTGCCGCCGGCACATCGGTGACGTGGGTGAACCGGTCGGCGGTGCCGCATCAGGTGGCATTCGAGGGCCGGACGTTCGAGAGCTCGTTGCTGCTGAAGGAAGGCGATCGCTTCAGCGTGACCTTCGATGCGGCGGGCGAGTACGTGTACCACTGCGCGCCGCATCCGCACATGACCGGGGTCGTGCGCGTCCCGTAGGCGGGGATGGACCGAATCGGGGTGGGAAGCGCGGGGTTGCGGATATCGTGCCGGGTTGTGGCACCGCGCCATGCTTTCCGAGGGATCGTCCGGATTCGCATCAGCGGGGAGGCATTGACCCAAGCAACCGCTGGAGCGCCGAGCCGTGGGTGGCGATCCACAGCAGGTCACCGTTGTAGGCGCCGACGTGATCCTCCCTGATGTGCGTCCGCACGCGGTCGGGGTCGGCGAGGACCAGGGCGAGGATTCCATCCCGAAGATCGCGGACGCGTCGCATCACGGTGGGGATCAGCTCGGCGTCCGCATCCATGCCATACGCCTCGACGAAGCGCCGCGCGCGGCGGATGCGATCAGGTGGTGTATCCCAGCCGAAGGTCCGGCAGCTCGCATCCGAGGCGAGGGGTGCGAACCGGTAGACCGCATAGGCGAGGTCGCGCACTCTCGGGCCGGGTCCGGCGTGATCGAAATCGATCAGCGTGGCCGGTTTTCCATCTCGATAGAGGATGTTGCAGGGCGCCACGTCATTGTGGCAGATCACCTCGCGGCGGTCGGGAGACGGATCGAGATAGCCCCACGGGAGGTCGCTTCGGTGGGCGAGCGTGACCGTGGCGTCGTGGTATCGACGCAGCAGCCGTGCCGCCTCGACCAGTGCATCGTCGCTGCGCATGGCGGCATCGAGCGGATAGTGGCCGGTCGTTCCCTCGACGAACGAGAAGACATCGCGGCCAAGGTCGTCCTGCCCGAGGGATCGCGGCGCGATGCCGGGTACGGTCGCGTCGAGGTGGTCGAGGAGCTCCCGGATCGCGGGCGACCACGGCTGGGCGGGTCGACGGACGGTGTCTGCCACCCGCACCACCCCGGCGGTCTGGTTGCCGCCGGGGAGCGATTCCTCGGTGTGGCCGTATCGAAATGGATCAGTCACGACGCTTCCGGAGCCAGGTGAGGACGGCGTCGGGATGGGTGTCCGGCGGGAAGACCGGGTAGAAGACGTGCTCGACGACGCCGTCGCGAAGCACGAGGGTCAGTCGCCTGATGCAGGTCATGTCCCGCCACTGGAAGGTTGGCAGGCTCATGGCGTGGACGAGCTCCAGCTCGTGATCGCTCAGCAGCGGGTAGGGCAGGCGGAGGCGCTCCTTCGCCTCTGCCTGCTGGTCGCTCGGCTGCGAGCTGACACCGTAGATGCCGACACCGAGTGCGTTGAACTCGTCATGGAGGTCGCGGAAGGCACACGATTCCGGTGTGCAGCCGCGTGCGCCGGGGATCGCGTTCCAGTCGTCGGGCGCGGTCTCGCCCGGTCCGGCGGTTCTCGGATAGCAGAAGACGACGTTCCGTCCCGGCAGGTCGGCAAGGCAGACCCGTTCGCCGGTGGTGGCGAGCAGGGTGACGTTGGGCACGGTGGTGCCCGGCAGGTGGTCGGTGGCGCCGTCGTCCTGCGGGACCGGCAGGTCAGCGGGTAGCGGTGTCGTGTGGCTCAAGGCGATCTCCCGGTGTGTGGGCGGATGAGCGCGTGCTGGTCGGCAGGATACCACCGGATCGGAATGGAGCGAGGCTGTAGAAGCCAGCCGCGGCGAGTCCATAGACGATGCCGCCGATCAGCCAGGAGGCGATCCGCTGCCCGATCGGGCCGGAAGAGGTGGCCAGCGCGATGTCGCCCAGGGCGAGCAGCGTGGTGGCGGCAAGGATGGCGGTCGGTCCGGCGAGTCGGGTGGGGAGGCCGTTGGCCCTGGCGATCTGGATGATCGCAGGGATGACGACGATGAGGGGGATGCCGTAGGCGAGGTCGATGGTGTCGATGGGCGGCATGGGGAGATCCTTTCAGTGGGGCATACGACGCGACCCGACGTCTGGGACGGGTCGGGGGCGGTCATGGTCGCAGCCGAGGTGACGGGGATCGATGGGGTGGATCGGGGACGGAGGCGGGCCTGGAGGTGCGTTGCCTCCGCCCGCCCGGTTGCAGGACGGGCCTACCGGGTGTCGGGGGCAAGCGTCTATCGGCGGGCCGGATGGTACGGGTCCGGGCGGGGGGCAGGTGATTCCTGGGGGTGGGCGATACGATCTCGCCACCCCGCGAGCTGGCGCTCGCTTCGGTCGAACTGACACGCTGCGGGCCGGCACAAGGCCGGCCCGCAGTGTTAGATGTGCCCAGGCTCGCCCCTGGGGAGGGTGGGCCACGAGGTGGTGCGAGTGGGCGACGTCAGGTCGGACTGACGATTGGGTAGGCCGGCGTGACTCCTTCAATGGGCGAGCTGGACGGGGTGCTCCATCAGGTGAAGAGCGGCTCCATCCGGAGGCTGTCGACGAGCTCCTGCATGGCGGAATCGGTCGGCCGGGCGCCGTCGAAGCGCTCGGCGGCGTCGAGGATCATCGGCAGGAGGTTGATGTCGCTGGCGGTGTTCAGGAAGACGCCCTCCCGGCCGAGCACCCAGTGCACGGCGAGGTCGATCGGGCCCTGCTCGCGGAGCGGCTCATACCAGGTGGAGGTGGTCTGCGGCCTGTCCCCCCAGGGCGCGAGCGTGATCGCCTTGATGGTCTGCATGGCGATGCCGCGCTCCCTGCAGATGGCTGCGAGCGTCTCGAAGTCGGCGGCGTAGCGCTCGTTCTGCATCATCGGGAAGTTGTACGGCAGGAGCACCGAGTCGAAGTCGAACCGCTCCAGGGAGCGCCGGTGCATCTCGGCGACGGTGACCCCGTGGCCGGTCACGCCGATGAACCGCACCAGCCCTTCCTCGCGGGCACGCACGGCGGCCTCGAGGGCGCCACCCGGGCCCATCGCGATCTCCCACTCCTCCTCGTCGACGAGGTTGTGGAGCTGGATCAGGTCGACCTGATCGACGCGAAGGCGCTCCAGCGACCGCCGGATCTCGTCGTAGGCATCCTGGGACTTGCGCTCGCCGGTCTTGGTGCCGAGGAAGACCTTGTCGCGGTTGTGCTCGAGCCAGGGGCCGAGGCGGAGCTCCGAATCACCGTAGCTCGCGGCCGTGTCGAAGTGGTTGATGCCTCGCTCCTCGAGTAGGGCGAGCGTGCGGTCCGCGTCGTCCTGGGAGACGCTCGAGAACGCGGCGGCGCCGAAGATGATGCGGGTGCTCTCGTGACCGGTGCGCCCGAAGGGCTGGGTGGGGATCATGACTGGCTCCTGACGGATAGATGCGACACGTCGCCTGAGACCCGGATGCTGCCAGTATACGACTGGCCTTTCCAGCGACCGTTTCCGGCACGGTGTCCACGCAGGTGCCGCGACCTCCATACTGTGGCGAGGACTCGCGTTTCCGAATTCCATGCGACCTCGAGCCGGCGTGCGACCGGTCTGCCTCAGGAGGGCACGTCGATGTTGTCCACCCCCGTCGGGGTCTTGCTCGCGATGATCGTTGTGTCGCTGCTGGCGATCGCTCCGGATTCAGGCGGTGCCCAGACACCCGGTGTCCAGCAGACAGCCGGCGACGTGCCGATGTTCCGGGGCGATGCGGCGCGGACGGGCGAGATGCCCGGTCGGGAGGTGGCCGGGGAGCCGGTTCTGCTCTGGCAGGTGGAGACGGCATCCCCGGCGATGTCGACGCCGGCCATCGTCGATGGGGTCGCGTACTTCGGTGACGGGCTCCTCAGCGGAGGCGGACTGCGCGCGGTGGACTTCGCGACTGGCCAGGAGCTCTGGGTTGCGACGCTGCCGGGGCAGCCGTTCGGCTCGTCCCCGGCCGTGGTGGATGGGGTGGTGTACATCGGTGACCTCGAGGGTAACGTGATGGCGGTCGACGCGGTGACGGGTCAGGAGGCTTGGAGCGTCGTCATCGGCGGAGATGTCACGTCCTCCCCGGCCGTGGTCGACGGCACGGTGTACATCCGCTATGGGGAGGACCCGCTCCATGCCCTCGACGCAGCCACGGGCACGGAGCGATGGACGTTCGCGACCGGAGGCGACGGCGGGTACACGCTCGATACCGCCCCGCCCGTCGTGGACGGTGTCGTGTACATGACCACCATCGACACCGACCATGCCGATTCCCTCCTCGCGATCGACGCCCAGACCGGTGAGGAGCTCATGGTGCTTCGCGCCGGACACATCGGGCTGTTCACACCGGCCGTCGTCGACGGCGTTATCTGCGTTGCCGGGAACAGCGGTCTGCTCGCCATCGATGCCGCCAGCGGCGAGCTGATCTGGAGTGCCCTGATCGGCGAGGGATTCTCCGCGCCCGCCGTCGGCGAGGGCATGGTGGTCGTACACACGCGAACCACGCTCGTGTCGGTAGATGCGATGTCGGGCGAGGAGCTGTGGCGATACGCCACGGGTGGCTCCTGGTCGTCGCCCACCCTGGTGGACGGTGTCGTCCATGTCGGCAGCAACGGGGTGGCGGCACAGATGGGACTGCACCTCATCGATGCGCAGACCGGTGAGCAGATCGCGCAGCTCAAGGAGGTCGGCACGATGAATGCCCCGCCGGTCGTCACCGGCGGGGGCGTCTACGCGGCCGGCGACGGGGGCTTGTTCGCGTTCGGTCCGGCCTCGGCGGCTCCGGCCACGCCGAACGCATCATCGCCGGCGATCGGGCCGTTCGTCTTCACCACCGGGATCGACCAGAACAACCAGCCGGTGGACGAGGTGACCTCCCATCCGACCGTCACCGCGGCGATCTCCGTCGTCTACGACTTCGCGGGAGTGACGAATGGTGCTGACTGGCGCATGGTGTGGACGGTGGATGGAGAGGTCATCTAGGACGGCGAGGCGGTCTGGTCGCGAGGTGAGGAGGGGCGGGCGGCCGACTGGATCCCGGCCAATGAGGGAGCCCTGCCGGATGGAACCTGCGAGGTGGTGCTGTACATCGAGGGTGTCGAGCGGCAGCGCGGCACCGTCACGATCGGTGGGTAAGGCGGAACTTGCCGGGCATCAACCGGACATCCGGGTTAGGGTCTTGCGAGACGCCTGTCCCGGTGCCATGACTGCCCGGGATCGTGACACCGACAGGGACCGCTCCCTCCGTCAACGGAGGGAGCGGTCAGGCTCACGGACATGTGGTCTGCGATCTCTCGCCGGTGGCGGGGCAATCAGCCCTCGTGGCCCGGTCCCCAGGTGCCGGTGACCTGGCGGAGAATCGCCAGCTCGCCGAAGTGATAGGCGTTGTGCTCGGCGACCGACATCACCGATGCCAGCGCGGTGTAGGTCGCGCCCGGGATCGCGGGTGCGAGCAGATCCCGGCTCTCGTCGCGGACGAAGGCCTTGAGCGCCTCGAGGTCGACTTCGAACTGTCGCACCGTCTCATGCCACTGCGCCGCGTCGACCTCCTTGTCGCGCGGGGGCCAGAAGTCGTCCGGCCAGGTGGCCTCGACCTGCTTGCCGGTGACGAGCTTCTCGAGGATCTCCCACTGGCAGAAGCGGATGTGCTCCAGCAGGTGCCAGAAGGTGTACGGCACGTTGGGCGGCCGCTCGTTGATGCGGTCCTCGGGGAAGTCGGCAACGATCTCGCGCCAGGGCGTGAAGGCATTGCCGGTGTCGAGGGTCGTGATGATCTCGTCGCGCCAGGTTGCCAAGGGAGACCTCCAATCTCTGCCTGCTACTGGCTATCAATCCTGAACCGGATCGTCCGGTGACGTCAACCGCGGGACGGCATTCATTGACATAGGTTCGTGCGGGCCTACAATCGGCTCATGGAGCTGCTCGAACGCGATGCCTATCTGCAGGAGCTGCGCGAGTGTCTCGACCGCTGTGTCGAGGGGCAGGGACAGCTCGTCTTCCTCGGGGGCGAAGGTGGTATCGGCAAGACGTCGGTGGTCGAACGGTTCCTCGCCGAGGTGAGTGACCGCGCGCGGGGGGTGGTCATCTCCTGCGACGGGCTGAAGATGCCTGGCCCCTTCGGAGCCATGTACGACATCGCGGAGGCGCTCGGTCCCGAGGTGGAGCACCTGCTCGCGACCCAGGCGCCGCGCGACCAGATCTTTCGGGCCGTCCTGACCGCGCTTCGGGAGGTGCCTCGGCCCCTCGTGCTGGTCGGCGAGGATGCGCACTGGTCCGACGAGGCCACCCTGGAGCTCGTCCGGTTTCTGGGGAGACGCATCGGGACGACGCGGGCGGTGTTCATCGTCATCTATCGCGATGACCACCTGGGAGCGCACCATCCCCTCCGTCGCACACTGGGTGATCTCGCCACCGCCCCCGCGGTGCGACGTGTCGAGCTCCCACGACTCTCCCGGGCGGCGGTCGCGACCCTCGCCGAGGGCTCCGGGCTCGACCCGGATGAGCTGTATCGGCGCACGGGCGGCAATCCCTTCTACGTGACCGAGCTCATCGGCGCGGGCACGATGGACGTGCCACCCACCGTGCGTGACGCGGTGCTGGCGCGTGCTGCGGCGCTCTCTCCCGGCGCGCGGGCGCTGCTCGATGCGATCGCCGCGATCGGGGTCATCGTCAACCCGGAGCTGCTGGCCGAGGTCGTCGGCGGGCCGGTCGAGGATCTCGTCGAAGCGTGTCTGGCAGTCGGGATGCTGCGGCCGTCCCAGCGGGTGATCGCGTTTCGTCACGGCATCGTGCAGGACACCATCCTGCGGGCGATGTCGATGCCGCGTCGGCGCGCGCTCCACCGGCGCATTCTCGCCGCGATGGAGGCCCGGCCGGCACTGGCGAAGGATCTCGCCCATCTCTCCTACCACGCCGAGGAGGCGGGTGACGCCGAGGCGGTGCTTCGCTACGCGGTTGCCGCGGCCCGCCAGGCCGCCGCGTTCCGCTCACATCGGGAAGCCGCCGCGCAGTACGACCGCGCACTTCGCTTCGCGGACGGACTCCCGGTGGAGGAGCGCATCGTGCTGATGGAGGCCTGGTCCTACGAGGGGTACCTCACGGGCGACCTGGATGGGGCGATCTCCACGCAGGCGGCTGCGATCGAGCTGATCCGCTCGACCGGTGACCGCCGTCACGAGGGAGACAGCACGCGCTGGCTCTCGCGTTACTGCTGGTTCGCGGGTCGCAACAGCGAGGCCCATCGCTACGCGCTCGACGCGTACACTCTCCTTGCCGGGGAGGGCCCGTGCCCGGAGCTGGCCATGGCCTGCAGCAACCTCTCACAGCTGCGCATGCTCTCCTGGGATCTCTCCGAGGCGCTCGAGTGGGGTGAGCGTGCCATCGCGCTCGCCACGGAGATGGGAGAGCAGGCGATTCTCGTCCATGCCCGCATCAACGTCGGCACCGCGCTGCTCGTGCTCGGCGATGACCGCGGGTGGTCGGTGCTCGAGGCATGTGTCGAGCGGGCCCGTGAGCTGGGTGCCGAGGACGATGCCGCGCGTGCCCTGACGAATCTGGCGTGGTCGTCGTGGAGCCAGTGCCGGCTCGAGCGCACCATGCGCTACCTCGAGGAGGGCATCGCCTACACCGCCGAGCGCGATCTCGTCTCCATGGAGCTCTACCAGCGGGCGCTCCGCGCGTCGGTCTGGCTCGAGCAGGGCGCGTGGGACGATGCGGTAGCCGAAGTCGAGGTCCTGAGATCGCTGCCCTCGGCCGCCCTGCCGACGCGCATCGTGGCGCAGACGTGCCTGGGGCGCGTCCTGGCGTTGCGCGGGGATGACCCGAGCGAGGCGCTCGATATCGCCGCGGATCTTGCCCGACAGATCGGTGAGCTGCAGCGGGTCGGACACGTTGCCGCCGCGCGGGCGGAAGCGGCGTGGCTGGCGGGCGATCTCCCCCGGGTGGTCGACGAGGCGCACGATGCCTATGACGAGGCGATCGCGCGACAGGATCGCTGGCTGGCGGGCCAGTTGGGCGTCTGGCTCCATCGCGCTGGCGTACAGGTGGCCGCGGAGCGCATGGCACCGCCCTTCGCGATGGAGGTGATGGGCGATGTGGATGCCGCGGCGAGGTGGTGGCACGAGCATGGCTACCGGATCGAGTCTGCCCGGGCGCTCGCGTCGTCCTGCGAAGAGGATGGCCTGCGGAGCGCGCTGGAGGCGTTCGAAGCCATCGGGGCGCGTGCCGATGCCGCCCGCGTTGCCCGGCAGCTGCGCGAGATGGGGGCTCGCCACATCCCTCGAGGGCCGCGGCCAGCGACCCGTGCGAATGCCGGCCACCTGACCCCACGCGAGCTGGAGGTGTTGCGTCTGGTCGCGAGCGGTGGGTCGAATCGCGAGATCGCCGATCGTCTGTATCTCTCACCGAAGACCGTCGGCCATCATGTCTCCGCCATCCTCGGCAAGCTCGATGCCGCTTCCAGGCAGGATGCGGTCCGGCATGCCCAGGCGCTTGGTCTGCTTCAGGATAGGGAACCCACCACGCCAAAATAGGGATGCTCGCCCGATGTGGCGCCCAGACCCATAGCCGTAGCATGGCCCCTGGTGAATCCCGGGATTCACCAGGGGCCATTTCCGTGACGCAGCGGTCGTTGGAAAGGACGGGACCATGGGTACACAGACAGCCGCGGCGATGGTGGCCGCGGCACGGCAGCGGGTCGAGGGACTGACGCCAGACCAGGTTGCGCGAGAGCTCGCGAACGGTGTGCTGCTCGTCGACATTCGCGAGACGGAGGAGCGCAAGGCCGTCGGTGTGATCCCGGGCAGCACGCACGCTGCCCGAGGCATGCTGGAGTTCTATGCCGATCCGACGAGCCCCTACCACCGGCTCGATTTCGATCCCGATCAACGCCTGGTCCTCTACTGCGCCTCGAGCGGGCGATCGGCCCTCGCGGCCGACATGCTTCGGCAGCTTGGCTACCGCGATGTGGCGCACCTCGATGGTGGCATCAAGGCCTGGATCGAGGCGGGCAGGCCGATCGAGACCGCATGACATGCCGAGATCGATCGCTACACCGAACGGAGGATCATCATGCAGTGGAAGATCAGATCGCTGCTCATCACGCTTCTCTCACTGAGCGCGCTGGCTCTGGTGCCGGCACGCCCATCGGCCGCCCAGGAGGTTCCGGCACCGAAGCCCGTCGAGCTCGCGTGCGCGACCAACGCCAGCGCCCAGGTGCTGAGCAGCGGCCCGGTCAACGATGGCTCCCAGAACCTGATCCTGGTCCGCATGATCCTCGGGCCCGGTGGGAGCGTCGGGGCGCACACCCATCCGGGGAATCTCGCTGTCGTCGTCGAGTCGGGCTCGCTCGGGTTCACGCTGCTCGACGATGGGGAGATGTCGATCACGCGGGGCGCGACAGGCGACACGGAAGCGCTCGTGCGGGACCAGCAGGTAGCGCTCGAGCCTGGAGATTCGTTCTTCGAGATGGGGATGATCCACAGCGCGACCAACCTCAGCGATGGCGAGACCACGCTGGTGTTCTCGGGTCTGGTCGAGGCGGGACAGCCCCTCACCACCTGTGTCGATACCGCCGCCTTCGCTGGCTAACCCAGCGAGTATCCGTTACGACGGAGGGGATACCGTTCGGTATCCCCTTTGCGCTTATCCGAGGGTCGGGGTGCGAGCCAGCCCGGCCCGATCGGTGCCACCGGACCAGACCCGCCACTGGCGGTCGTCGCCTGTCCCGTCACCGGTGACCCACCAGACGGGGTTGCCGTCCACCTCCTCACCGACCACCCAGCCCGTCGCCCAGAACTGGGTTCCTGCCGGCCACTCCGCGACGATCGGCTGGGTGGTCTCAGCCCACGTCCGGACCCGCAGTGACTCGGCAGTGACGGTGATCACCTGTGGCACCGGAAACGTGCCCTTTTGCCCGATGGTGGGGGACGGTGGCGGGGACGGGCCATCGATGCCGATGATCCCGGCCACGACCCCTGCCGCCACCTTCCGTGGAAAATCCGCCCGGTCGATGACGGCGCGATCGGCGACGATGTTGCCGCACTCGAGGACGATCCGCACGAGTCGGTCGCGGGCCGGTGCCGTGTAGGCGAACATCGCCAGCCGCCAGCCGAGGTCCGCGCCGACATGCGTCTGTCGCTCGCTCATCACGCCGGGTGCGATGACACCTCGGGTGCGAAGGGCCAGGCCCGTCTCACGCGAGACGTTGGCGGCGATGGCTGCGGCCATCGCACGATCCCGGGTGTTGCTGCCGGCACTGTCGCTGCCCGAGTAGGGCGTGAGCGTACGGAGGCCATCGCCGTCCGGGATGATCGCGAAGACGCCGGGCGTGTTGGCGGGGTCGCCCTCGAGGTGGACGTCGAGCATCAGGTCAAGCGGTTGCTGGTGGTGGAGCGTCATGACGCGACGGGCGACGGCATCCAGGGAACCGTCGAACCAGTTGTCGGCCGATCCATCGTCGTTCTGCAGCGATATCACCGTGTGGCCCGCATCGCGGAGTGCCGAGGCGATGGCATTGGCGATGGCGGGCGTGCGAGCACCTTCGGCGGGGTTGCCGCCACTCGTGTTGCGGTGTCCCTGAACGACGACGATGCGAAGCGGGTTGGACGGCATGCGAGTGCTCCAGGTGTATGTCAAGTCAATGCGGTATGGTCACGGGGCCCCATGATGGCGGGAGGGTTCCGGGCAACAGCATCGACAGGCTCCATGGAGGGTGTGTCATGGCGAAGGAGCTCCGTGGTCGAGACGTCGGTCCCGATCGTGACGCCGTGGTGACGGCAGAGAGCGAGGATGAGGAGGGGGTAATGACACCGCCACGCGGTTCGTGATCGCGAGCCCGATACCGCTCCCGGTGACCGTGACGCTCGCGATCGAGCCGGCCTCATGGCGACGACATCGGTTGCGTGGTCGGCTGCCGGGGCGGTCGCCCTCGACCGTTGTTCCCGACCTGGACGCCCGACGAGCACCCGGCCGAAGGTGGGTTCCATCGATGGCATGCAAGTTGCCCCTCCTCCCATTGCCCCACCTGGGGTGTTGCCGATGGGAATTGCGAGATGCTCCGCGCTTTCGTGCCGGAGGAGGAACCGATGAGGATGTTGACCGCGTTGCGTATGGTGCTCGTGATGGCGCTGCTGACATTTGGTATGGTCGCTGTGGCGCCGGTCTCCGCACAGGACGACACGCCTGTGGAAGGAGAATCCGAGGATGCCGTCGACGAGGCCCGGCAGGAAGCGGGAGACGTGACCGACGAGGTCGAAGCGGAATCCGACGGCTTCGACGACTGGGGGCTGCTGGGACTGCTCGGTCTGGCGGGCCTCGCCGGTCTGATGCGTCGACCGCAGCCGGTGGTGCACGAGGTCGAGCGGACGTCGGGGCGCGTCGATGACACCAGGTTGTAGCAGGCTGTTGATCTTCGTTGCCGGAAGGCACCCATGAAGCGATGGCTTTTCGGACCCTGGGAGTTCAGGGGTGGTCAGATACAGGTGTATGGCTGCTCGCCCGGATGCCTGCTCCTGTCGCTGCTTGTCTCGGTCATTCTCACGATACTCCTGAACCTGTTCCTGAATCTGGTCCTGGACTGGTTCTAGACCGGCAGAAGCGCACCTCGCCAGCACGGACGGGGTGCGCTTCTGCCCTTGTGACAGCGCTCGGGTATCCGCACCTGGTGCGACAACGTGCGATCGCGTGGCGCCTGGAGAACGCGGGTCATGATGTTCCCGTCGAGCGAGCTTCCACACCTGGGGCCACTGCGACTGCCCGAGTCGTCGCTGGCCGGAGCGCTGCTGCGCCGGCTGGGGCTCGCGTTTGGGCTGGTCGTGCTGTCGGTGGTCGTCATCTGGCTCACGCGATCCGGGCTGCGCGACCACGTGCATCCCGACCGGCCCCTCGGCTTCGTGGACGTGCTCTACTTCTCGGTGGTATCCCTGACGACGCTTGGATACGGCGACATCTCGCCAGTCACCACCGAGGCCCGGCTCCTCAATACCGTGCTGCTCACGCCGATCCGGGTGTTTCTCTGGGTGCTGTTCCTGGGGACGGCCTACGAGCTGACGGTGATGCGCCTGCGCTTCCGGGAGGAACGCCAGATGAGAGACCTCCATGACCGGCTCAAGGACCATGTGATCATCGCGGGGTACGGCGTGAAGGGACGCGCCGTGATCGACGAGCTCGTGGCTCATGGGCAGGACCGCGACCAGATCGTGGTCATCGACCCGTCCGACGCTGCCATCAAGGAGGCGTCCAGGGCGGGCATCGTGGCGTTTCTTGGCGACGCGTCCAGCGAGGCGCTGCTCAAGGCGGCGGTGCTGGAGAAGGCGTCGTACGTGCTGGTCGCACCCAATCGGGACGATGCCTGCGTGCTGATCTGCCTTACCGTGCGCTCGCTCGCCCCGAACGTCAGGCTCGTTGCCGCCGCCCGTGAGGAGGAGAACATCAAGCTGATGTACGGGGCCGGCGCGGATGTCGTGATCGCCCCGTCGGTGTCGGGCGGGCGGCTGATGGCGTCCGCCGTGCGGCAGCACGCCGTTCCGCACTTCCTCGAGGATCTCCTGGCCTTCGGCGAGGGACTCACCGTGTCCGAGTACGTCGTTCCCCAGCACCAGGAGGGGACGCTCGCGCGGGAGATTCCGGAGCTCCGCAACGATCTCGTGCTCGGCATGATGCGTGGCATGCACAAGTACCCCTTCCACGTTCTCGCGCACGAGCGACTCCAGAAGGACGATGTGCTGGTCTACCTGTCGAGCGTGCCCGACGTGGAGCGCGCCGACGCTCGGACCAAGAGCGATCCGTAGCGACCGGTCTCACACCTCGCCCATGGATGCGTCTGTGGGGCAATCCGCACTGGCGTTGAATGAGGAGGCGAACGTGATCGTCAGAATCTGGAGAGGGACCACACGACCCGAAGATGCCGCTCGCTATGCGGAGTATGTCCGCGACACCGGCCTTGACGACTACGCCGGCACGGCAGGAAACCTTGGCGCCTATATCCTGCAGCGGTCGATGGGGGATCGCGTCGAGACGACCGCGCTCACCTTCTGGGAGTCGTGGGATGCGATCCGGGCGTTCGCGGGTGAGGAGCCCGAGCGGGCGGTCTACTACCCGGAGGACGACGCCTACCTGATCGACCGGCCCGAGCACGTCGAGCACTACGAAGTGGTCCATTCGGCCCCGGGCAGCCGCTCGTCCTGATACTCGTGCCGGGTGGGCGGGGGCTTCCGCTCCGTCCTGGGTGGGGTCATACCTCGACCAGCGCGAGCTGGATCGTCGCGTCGCCGATCTCACCGGCGTCGGCGGGGCGGGCGACGTCTTCCGTGATCCCGACGATGCGCACCCGGCGCTCGATCGGGGCGGCGTCGTAGTCGATATCCCGAAAGGGCAGGGTGGTGGCGTTCTCCCAGGCGGTCCAGAGCTCGGCGATGAGCTCGCGACCGGTTCGCGTCAGGGTGCCGCCATCCCGCCGTACCACCTGGTCATGGGTGGAAACGGCGATCTGCCACCGTCGACGCCGGGCCGGGGCATCGAGCACCTCGATCTCGGCCCAGAGGCCCGTCAGGGTCGGCGCCCATGTGCTGACCGAGGCCCATGACACGCGCAACATCAGCCAGCGGCCTACCGCGGCATCGCTCGCGATCCCGGCGTCCATCTCGAGCTGGCGCGCGTCATCGGCGGTGGCGGCGAGGGTCCGGGTGGCGGCCGTCATCCAGGTTTCGCCCGCATCGATACTCCATTCCAGCGCGAGCGTGACGGGGTCGCTCGACGTGGCATCTCCGTGGATCTCCGGACTGGCGAAGATCGCTCCCACCCTCCGCCATGCCTTGTCCTTGTCGCGCTCGCTGGCGTCGAGCAGGGAGGTGACGTAGCTGCCTCCGATGGGGAGGGTGTGGCTCATGCTGGAGCGCCAGTGCAGCCGTACCAGGTCGATCGTCACGTCGCCGTCGCGAAAGAGCAAGACGTCCTGGTTGCCGGCGCCGGAGACGGTGACGGGCCAGATCCAGCGGCTGGTGGCGGTCTCATCCTGCAACAGCAGCCACCATCCTGCCCCGTTCCAGGCCCAGACCTCCGACGCCCCGTGGATCGACTCGATCGCGACGACGAGGTAGCCGCCCGCGACACAGGCGCCGAAGCAGGTACGACCTCCGAGTCCGAGGTCGTGCCAGCCGGCCCGGTCGCCGCTGGGGTTGTGCTCGACCACCCGCTTGCCGAGCCAGGTGATGAGGCGTCCGCCGAACCCCGTCAGGAAGACGTAGTCGTCGTCGGCGCACCATGCGCCGTGCTGGAAGAACGGATCCCACTCGCCGGACCATCGCAGGGCCGGGATCGACGTGGGGTCGGTGCTGCCCGATGTCCATGCCGGGTTGGGGATCAGCGTCTCGCGCACCCGGCCGGTGAAGGAGTAGAGCGAGGTGTTGGTGGCCGCCCAGACCCTGGCGCCGGCGGTGGTGAGCCTGGTCACCCGGGCATCGAGGTAGCGGGATTCGATGCCCGAGCCCGTCACCATCCGGATCTCGTTCGTCGCGCCGGAGGTCGCCGCGGCCTGGCTCCAGAGAGCGAATCCGGCGTAGCTGACGGCGTGGTGTCCCTCCTCGCCGGTGAGCAGGGTCGTGGCGGGGCCGGACGGGTACTGGAAGACGGCCAGGTCACCGCCGTCGCCCAGCGCGACCAGGATGTCATCGTTGTACCAGGCGAGCGAGGTGATCGGGGTACCGGCATCCCAGACCACGACCGGCTCGCTCCACGTCGGGGACGATATGGACGCGGTGCGCAGGAGCTTCGTTCCGATCGCGAAGAAGACATGATCGTTCACGACCGCAGTCGGGATCGGGGTGCTGGCGGCGGGGACGGGGCTGCCGGCTGGCAGGGTTGCCTCGGTGATGTGTGGCCACGGCACGACGCCCTGGCCGTCGAGGGCCGGACCGGTCCCGATACCACCCCAGCCGCGGTCGCGCTCCATCTGGAGCGCGCGCCGTTGACCGCCGTAGAAATCCTGCATGACGATGCGTCCGGTGCGACCCTCGGCCATCCCGTCCTGGGAGCGGCGGTAGTGGCCGGGCACGAGCATGTAGCCGGCACCGTCGAGGGTGATGTCGGTGATTTCGGGCATGGAGGCGAGCCTGTTCGTGCTGCTGGGGATGGTAGCCGTTTGGGACGCGGACCTGACTCGGTGAACGGACGACGCCTGTCATTTCGACTCCTCGGCGTCGCTCGGAGCAGACTCGCGCCTGATGACCGGTCGAAACGACAGGACCAGCGACACGCTCCGACGGCGGCGAAGGGACACGACTGTCGTACGGCGGGGTGCCGACTGGTTATCGCCAGCCGGTGATGCGCCAGTTGAGGCGCACCTGGGGGATGGTGCGCTGACGCCATGCCTGGATCTCGCGGCGGTCCCACTCGGTGAAGGCGAATACCCGCTGGCAGCGGCAATTGACGTGAACCGGTGGGACCGGGCCGCTCCCCTCGCGCCAGGTCTGGCCGTGGAGGGGAGCACATTCCGGACAGGTACGCTCGTCACCGGCCGTCACCCAGCGCTCGACGCGGACCGGGGTGAGGATCTCGATTGTCTCGAGCACGGTGATCGAGCGGTCGACGATCTCCTCCACCCAACCCCAGATCGGCTCGAGCGGTGCGGTGACGCGGGGGAGCCACGTGTCGCGCTCGTTCCAGACGTCGCGGACCCGGCGCGCGGCCGGCTGTGGGGTCCAGCCGGCGCCGCCGGGACCACCGGTGTCGTAGCCGATCATGGTCAAACGGCCTGTCGCTCGAAGTAGCTGCCGCGCGGCTTGCGGATGCGCTCGAAGAAGAGGCGGTCGGCGTCGATCCGGGCCGAGCGGGCCGCGGCCGCGAGAGGGTGGGTGCCACCCTTGCCCGTGTAGCGCTTGCCGTCGATGATCGCGCGACGCTCGAGGGCGATCGCCACGGTCTGCGCGATGAGCAGGTCCTCGTCGTCCGGCTGGATGTCGAGCGGCGTGACATCGTCCGTGGGCTCGCTCCGGTGCGCGAGGTGCTCGATGCGCCACAGGCCGGTGCGCGGAGCGGGGGAGGCGAGCAGCAGCTCCGTGCCCCAGGCGCGCCAGGTGGAGGTGCCGGTGGAAGGAGCGTTGGGCACCGGCGGCTCGCTGGTACGCCCTTCCCAGCGGCGCCACAACCCGCCCCGGTCGTCGAACACGCGCACGACGCGGAGTCCGTTGACCTCCTCCGGCAGTGCCAGCTCGCGATCGCCCGCGTTCACCGGGATCGCGACCACCGCCTGGCGCGGCATGCGGGTGCTGTACCGCCGGATCGCCTCGGCGATCGCATCGTTGAGGAAGTCGTCATCCCAGACCGGATCGCTGCTGGTGTCGGCGAGCCGGCGGCGGACCATCGTGCGAAGATCGAGTCGTGTCGTCATGGTGGCAACTCCGCTGTAGCAATTCGGCGAATACGAACATATGTTCTACTAGAATGAACGCATCCAGCGGGGAAAAACGCGCCACATGTCCGGAGATCCGTATTGCGGTGGTGCCGGTGTGGTGTCATGCTGTGGCCGCAGTTCCTTCATCCGAAATGCCCGGGCACGGGGCGAGCAGATCCTGGCCGGGCAGCATGAGCGAGGTCCACCCACCATGCAGAGCTCCCGGGCCGCGTCCGGCCCCGACACGTCACCCCGCTTCTGTATCGTGCTCGGTCAGCGACTCCCGTGGCCCGAGCTGCTGGCCCGGACTCGGGAGACCGAGGCGCTCGGCTTCGATGCGCTCTTCCTGGTCGACCACTTCTACGGGCTCTTCGACGTCAACGAGCCGACCCACGAGGCGTACACGATGCTGGGGGCGCTGGCGCCGTTCACCCAGCGGCTCCGACTCGGCGTGATGGTGGCCGGCAACACCTATCGCCACCCAGTGGTGCTGCTCAAGCAGGCGATCAGCGTCGATCACATCTCCGGCGGCCGGGTCGACTTCGGTGTCGGGGCGGGCTGGACCGAGCGAGAGCACGAGGCGTACGGCATCCCCTTCCCGCCCGCGCGGGAGCGCGTGGAGCGTTTCGCGGAGGCGCTCGAGATCTGGGACATGCTCCAGCGTCAGGAGCGCAGCACCTACGACGGCCGCCACTACCAGCTCCTCGACGCGCCGTTCCAGCCGAAGTCGCTGCAGCATCCTCGTCTGCCGTTGCTGATCGGCGCCACGAAGCCACGCATGCTGCAGCTGACGGTGAAGCACGCCGACATGTGGAACGGTGTCGCGACCCCGGAGGAGGGCGAGCGGCTCAACCAGCAGCTCGACGCGATCTGCGAGGAGCAGGGGCGCGACCCGGCTTCCCTCGTGCGGGCGGTGAGCCCGTCGATCAACCTGCTGGAGTCGGTGGAGGCGTTCGAGCGGGGTGTCGCCGCGTACCATGCCGCCGGTTTCCGGGACATCTACATGCCGTGGCCGCGCACCGAGGCGGAGGTGCCGGTGATGCGCGAGGTGGCCCGGAACGTGATTCCGACGTTTCGTGGGCAGCGCTCGCCACAACCGGCAGCCGGAGACCCGGAGCCACGCCGGCGCGAGCTCCGGGCGGAGGATGAGGCGGTCGTCGCGGAGGTCATCGCATCGCTCGGCGATGGTCCCGCGCACCGCGTGCTGGACTTCCTGATCGACCACCCGGACGAGCGCTTCGACGGTGCCGTGATCGTGCGCGCGCTGGGGCTGGAGCGGCACGCGGACGTCGCCCGGGCCATCGTCACGATCGGGGATGCCCTCGCGCGGCACGGCATCGACCGGCCGTGGAACGAGGCGCAGCGTGGGTACCTGCTGCCGGCCGATCGGGCGGAGATCCTCGCGAGAGCACGGTCGCAGACCGGATAGCGGGCCCAGGAGTCGATGCAGGGCGCGGTGCCCACCAGGGAGCGGCAGCACCGGCGCTCCTGTCATGTCGATCAGCGGAGCGATCGCGTTACGCGATCGCTCCGCGCGGGACTGGCTGCCCTCGGTCGACGTGACGGGGCTGACGGGCGACGCGATGCCTCCGCTGCGCGCTGGTATACGCTCCGGTCGCCATGCCAGTCATGAGGCCGGTGTTGCCGCGCAGCGGAGGCATGCCCCGTACAGGGTGGGGCGCCGGCAGCAGGACGGGCCTGTACGCGTCATCGACGTTGTGACGCGCCGGAGGGGCATGGGCCATTCGCGGGCATGGCGACGCCCGGGGCGATGCTCAGCCCTGCTGCATATCCTGGTCGGACTGCTCCCCGATGCTCTTCAGCAGGTCCCAGCAACTGATCAGCGCGCTCATCATGAGCAGAAAGTTGACCGCCACCAACCAGCCCATGGCATCGGGATCTCCCCGGAACGCGAGGATCGCGGAGAAGAGGCAAAGCGCGTAGCCCAGGACGGGCGACACGAACCGACCGAAGGCCTCGCCCTTGCGCCAATGGGGATCCGGATCCTGCAAGGCGACACGCACGTCCCTGACCGCCTTGAAGAGCCCCTGAGCACCCAGGATCAGCAGGGGGATGCCGAGCCCTTCCGGGGTCTGGTCAGGGATGAGCGCAACGATGGCGATAACCAGCAACACCAGGAAGCTGTGAAACGTCTGCTCCGACCAGACGCGACGCGCGTTCGGGCCCGCGTTGGTCATCATCTTCGGGTTGATGGCCAGCGATACGAAGAGGAGACCCAGCAACGTGCCGGACGCGCCGGCAATGGTCTCGTAGAACTCTTCCCATGACGCGACGACTGCCCCGAAGTCGTTTTCCATGACCTCCCCTTGCCTGCTGATTGTTGTCCCGTATCGGCATTATCCGTACAGATCTCCGGCCACGCAACTGCCCGGCCGGGACATCCGTCCGAGCCGGCTCGCGCTGTGCTGCCTGGGCTGGGGGCGTGCGTTGTGGCGAGTGGGGCCCCGCAACCACGCCATAGCGACCGGAGGGGATAGCCCGATACGCGACGGACCCGTTCGACTCGCCCCGAGGCTCGCCGCCCTCTCGGAGCACTGGTCACCGCGGACCGTGTCGGAATTCAACGGTCACGACATCATGCATGTGCTGCTCATCGAGCTCAGTGGCACACCGAACACGGGGGATCCCGATACCGCGGCGCCTCGTCAGCGGACCTGACGATCGGCGCTCGCCAGTGGCTGGTCCCGTGCCGCGATCTCCTGCATGCGCCTGCCGATCCGGCCGAAGGCATCCCGCAGCTCCGTGGGCTCGATGACGGTCAAGTGGTAGGGGACGTTCATCAGGCGCCACGCGAACCAGTCGACGTCGTCCGCGCTGGCCCTGAGCACCGTGCACATGTCGCCGTCGGCCTCAAGCACCGCCAGGGTGGGGGGCACGTACTCCCGCACCGCCTCGATGGGGGCGTCGATCCGGACCGTCACGCGCCATCCGCGTGACATCGCGAGGGATGCCTGCACGGCCGAGAGCGCGTCGATGTCGTCCGGTCGCGTGAAGGTTTTCGGCAGGATGTCCGCGCGCCGGATGCGATCGACCCGGAAGGTGCGGCGGTCGTTGCGCAGATGGCACCAGCCGTGCAGATACCAGCGCCCGAACAGGGCCACCACCCCGTAGGGATCGACCTCGCGGGCGGTCTCCTCGGCGTCCCGGCTGCTGTAGCGCATCCAGACCCGGTGGTCGGTCAGGGAGGCGTGGGTCAGGGTGCTGAGCACGTCGGGATCGGGGAAGACCGCGTCGCGATCCCACAGCCCCGACGGCATGATGACGGCCTCGCGGATCTCGCTGACCTTCCGGGCCAGATCGGGGGAGAGCACGCGCTCGATCTTGGAGATCGCCCGCTCGGCCGGGTGGTCGGCGCCGGTGATGCCCTGCGGCCGGGCGGCCACGATCGCCAGCACAAGACCGATCGCCTCGTCGGCGCTGAACATGAGGGGGGGCAGCCGGAATCCGGAGACCAGGCGGTATCCCCCGTAGCGTCCGGGCATCGGCTCCACCGGGATGCCCATCTCCTGCAGCGCGCCGACATAGCGGCGCACGGTGCGGCTGCTGACCCCGAGGCGCTCGGCCAGCTGCGGGCCGGTGATGCCGGGACGATCCTGCAGCAGCTCGAGCATCGACAGGATCCGACTGGCGGGACGGGTGGCTTCCATGGAGACCTTCCTCTGGGGTTGGTGGCGCGTGGCGGAGGAGGCGGCTCACGGCGGAGACGAGCGGCGACGATGCGAGCCGTCATGGTGCGGTCGGGAGTTGCCCAAACGGGTGGGATTGCTGGACATTTCCGGGCGATTCCGCCTGCGCCGCGCCGAGACTCCGATGCGAACAAATGATCGAGTTCTGGTCCCAAAGCGGACCCGGAATGACCGGGTTCGGGGATAGCATATCAGCAGTGGGAACACCCCACGCGACGGGTCCGCAACGGCGATTCATCCGATGACCATCCCAGACAGGAGCACCACTGATGGTTGGCATGCGTATGACAGGACAGTCGGCTCTGGTCGTGATCGATGTTCAGAATGAAGTCATCGAAACTGCCTGGGATCGTGATGGGGTGGTTGAGCGGATCGCGACGCTGGCCAATCGCGCCCGCGACGAGGGTGTTCCAGTGGTGTATGTCCAGCATGAGATCCCGGCGTACCCGCCCATGACACGCGGCGCCGACGGGTGGCTGATCGACAGCCGGATCGCACCTCGCGATACCGACATCGTGGTCGCCAAGCAGTATCCGGATGCGTTCGCCAACACCGTGCTGGCTGACACGCTGGACGGCATGGATGTGACCCATCTCGTGATCGCCGGTGCCGAGACCGATGCCTGCATCCAGGCCACGGTCTACCGGGCGATGGCCGAAGGCTGGCATGTGACCCTCGTGAGCGACTGCCACACGACGACGAGTGGGGATGCGCACGGTGACGGTCCGACCGGCGAGCAGATCGTCAGGCACGCGAACCAGGCGCTCTCATGCCTGCAATACCCGGGCCGCACGCTCGAGGTCGTGCCTCACGATGAAGTGACGTTCTCGATCGCGGTGTTGCAGGGGGTGGCGTAATGACGACGCTGGAGCTCGAGGTCCTGCCGCAGATGGTGGAGCAGCGGCGGGCCTACCTTCGCTCGCTGGCGGGGCATGGTGGTCGGGAGCTCCGCCCGCAGTCGTTCCGCCAGCGAGCCGGACGTGCCCTGGTGCGCATGGGTGTCTGGCTCGAGGGGCGGCGGGCCGACGAGCGGGTGGGGACCCTGCTTCCTCTCCCGATGGGGCAACCGAGGCTGGCTGACAGTGTGAAGCGGGCGTAGGTGCTCGCCATCAGGAAGAGAGGCAGCGATGCAACCGTTCACACATCCGGAGCTCCTCAGGGAGATTCACGACGCGAAGATCAGCGAGGCCCTCGGCGAGCATGACCGGTATACCGATGGATGGTCGCTCGGGGTCGTCGACGCGATCCGTCGGGTGACCGGCAGGTTCCTGGTCGCAGCCGGCACACGGCTCGCACCGGCTCCGGCGTCGGAGGTGCTGCCGGGAAAAGTCGTCGAGTTCCCGTCACCTCGGGCCAGCAGGCGTATCAGCCCCAGCGGCGTGGCTGATACCCGATCCACGACGGATCGCAAGCCGGCGGCGTAGCCGGCGCGGTGCGCTCGAGCGCACGAAGGGGGCGGACCCGTTCGGGTCCGCCCCCTTCGTGCGTCCGGATGTCTCTTCGCGGGCCAGACCGGGCCACGGTCACGTGGCCCGTCACCAGACTGAAGGTGGTCTGGATATTGCGCCATACGATAATGGAGATAGTGTTGCCGTGAGAGATCGAGACAGGAGAGACGTCGATCCATGGGACTCAACGGACGTGAGGGCGGCAAGCCCAGATTGATGATCATCATCGCGAGCATCCGCGAGGGCCGCGCCGGCCTGCCGGTTGGCCAGTGGTTCGAGCGGGTCGCCAGGGAGCATGGTGGCTTCGAGGTGACGGTGGCTGATCTCAAGGAGATCGACCTGCCGCTGATGACCGAGCCGAACCACCCGCGCCTGCGGAAATACACCCAGTCGAAGACGTGGGAGTGGAGCGAGCGTGTCGATGCGGCCGACGCCTTCGTCTTCGTGATGCCGGAGTACAACTACGGCGTGTCCGCGCCGCTCGTGAACGCGATCGACTACCTCTCCCAGGAGTGGAAATACAAGCCGGTCGGCCTGGTGAGCTATGGCGGTGTCTCCGGCGGCCTGCGTGCGGCACAGCACGTGAAGCAGATCGTCACCACCCTGGACATGATGCCGATGTCGAAGGGCGTCACGATCCAGTTCGTTGCCAGGCACATCGAGGATGGAGTGTTCACGCCCATCGACAGCCACGAGTCATCCGCCAGGGAGATGCTCGACGCGCTCGCCGACTGGGAGCGGGCGCTTCGCCAGCTCCGAAGCCCTGCGACCGCCGCCCCCTGACGGTGACGTGCTCGACTGCGCAGGCTCGTTCAGTGATCGACCGAGCGGGTGTCATCGCTGTGGCGATGCACCGTCTCCTCATGGTCGACAGGGGTCAGGGCCGAGCGATTGACGGTCAGCTCGAGCCGTCCGCCCACAAGACCGCGAACGGCATGGGCGGGGATGTCGAGGTCGTCGTGGGCATCGGGCTGGTCGACGAGGAGGTAGTGCGGATGCGTCTCCCGAACCGTGCCGAGCACCTCCCCATTGAGCGCAACCACCGGAACGCCGATGGGGATGCCGCGTATGTTGTGAGGGTCGTCCGTCATTGGCCTTCTCCGTTCCCGCCGCCATGGCGATGCGGGATAGATGGGCCGTGGCTGAACGACCAGCCACGGCCCGAGGGTCGCTGCTGACAGCATAGGGGCCCCGGAGCATGCGTCGCGATCGATCGCTGGCACGAACAGGCCATACGTGGCGCCGGCCGGCGAGTCGGTCAGGGGCGGCGGTGCCTAGGCGACGTGCTCCATCATGCGGAGCAGACCCTGCATGTAGCCGATGGCATGGGCGCGTCCGCGGTGGCACCAGTCGGTGTCACCGTCCATACGGGGGACGTGGTCATCGAGCAGGAAGCCGGTGAACCCGGCACGCTTCAGTGCCAGCAGGGTTGTGGCCGGATCGTAGTTGCCCTCGCCGATGAAACACTCCTGAAACGCCGGCACGGTGCCCTGTACGTCGCGGAAATGAACGTAGAGGATCTTCCCGCGCGGACCGAAGTGCTCGATCATCTCGGTCACGTTCCTGGCCCCGCCGGGCATCTCCGAGCAACAACCGAGACACAGGTCGAGCCCCCAGGCATCGCTGGGAGAGATCTGCTCCGCACGCTTGAACCCCTCGACGTTGCGGAACAGGCGCGCGACACCACCGAGGCTTTCGACCGGTGGGTCATCCGGGTGCAGGGCCAGCTTCACGCCGGCCTCCTCGGCCACGGGAATGACCGCCTGCATGAAGTACTCGTAGTTCGCCCACATCTGTTCTTCGGTGACGACGGCGTCCGGATCGTCGGTAACGACCATGCGACCGATCCACTCGTCCCGCTTGGCCACGAACTCGAGCTGTCGCTGCTGGCTCGCCCGCTCGACCTCCGCCATGTCGAACGCGGTGACGTGCGCGCCGCCGCGCCCCGGTGTTGTTCGTGACGTACGCCAGACCGAGTTGGGCATGAAGTGGTAGCCGAGGATGGGGATGCCCGCCCGCCCCATGTTTCGGATGGTCGCCTGGTAGTGTTCGATCTGCTCGTCGCGTCCGGGAAGGCCGAGCATGGCCTTGTCGTAGAAGTGCACCGGGACGTTCTCGATCGCCTCGAGAGTGAGGCCGCGCTCCCGGCACCTGTCCACCAGCTGTTTCAGGTCCTCGTACTCCCAGCGGTGCTCGCCGGGCAGCTTCGGCGTGTTCATCTGGATGCTTCGGACCCCGATCTGCTCCGCGAATCGGAGCTTCTCCTCTGTCAGCTCATTGAACTGACCGATGGCGAGGCGGATCGACGGGCGCTCCATGGGTTCCTCCCCTTCCTGCGGGTGTGACGGCTCTGGCGCCTCATCATACCCACAGTTGCGTTCGTTTGGGAGCGATGCATGGGATGGTCGGGATTCCAAGAGGTGAAGGTGCCCTGGCATGTCGACCGACGCGCCGCACGGGCATGTGGGTCGACATGCCAGCGGCGAGTGGGGCGGTGCGAGTTCTCCAATCCGCGACGGCGTGACCAGCCGCGGGTCGAGATGCCCCGCCATCCCGGGGACGGATCTGCGGTGCGGCGTGGGCCGGATCATGTCGGGTGCGTCAGCGATCGTCCAGCACGAGAGCGAGCCACCGTTGTGCTGGCCCGCGCGGCGTTCCAGCAGCTGGCCGGGGTGGGGCGACTCGATGTCTCCACGTGCCAAGGCACGCCCCGGTCGACATGACGGGGTATGTGGAGCACCGATGCATGCGTGATCGTCGCGTCACCGCACCCGGCGATCGGGCCGACACCGGGTCGTCCCCTGTGGCGGGCGTCATCGGCGATACCCGACGAGCTGATCGATGCGGGAAGCCGGACCGGCACCGCCGGTTTGGAGTGATGTGATTGCTCGACTTCGCGACCTCACGCTGGTCTTCGAAATCACAGCGTATGGCGATGGCATCCCGCGCGTGCCCCGGGCATCCATCGTTGGCGCATCGGTCGGTCAGGTGCCGCGAACCGAGTCCGATTCTTCCCGGATGCGAGCGAGCTCGGCATCCGGGTCCTCCTCGCCCAGCGAGGCCATCGCGCTGCGGCGGCTCTGTACGCCGCCTGCGACGAGAGACACCGCGTTCCGCACCGCGCTGTCGCGGTCGCTCGGCAGCACCGGGGGCCAGATCGTCACGGTTCGTCGCAGACCACCGATCTCCGCTCCGCCGAAGGTCTCCAGCAGGTCGAGCAGCAAGGCGTTGCGTCGGACGAAGACACCGTCCCACGTGCGGCGCTTGCGGTTCACCTTCTGGACCAGGGGCTGGATCTCCACCTCGAGCGCCGCGCCGGAGAGGTCACGACCCGAATCCCCGAAGGCCGTGCGAGGCGTCTCGCTGAGATCGTGCAGGGTCCGGTAGAGCAGGTCGATGTAGGCGATGTGCGTCTCCGCCCCGCCGCCCTGCAGCAGGTCGAGGAGGTACGCCCGCGCTCCCTCCGGCAGCTCCCACTTTGCGCCGGGACCAACGGTGATGCCTTCGGAGCCGTCGACGTTCTCCAGCACCGCGATCGGTGCGCCGGACATCTCCAGCACTCGCGACAGCACGGTCATCCGCCGGTTGAGCTCGCGGCAGACGTCGATCAGGTCGGTGAGATCGGATGCACCCCAGATCGAGCCCGGCACCGGGTCGTTGTGTGCCAGCACGTAGGGGATCCAGCCGTACGGATTCGGGGCGTCCACCACCTCCTGGCCGGCGACGGTCAGGCGCCACCGCTGCTCGGTCCACGACTCGATGACGGGGTAGGTCTGGTCAGGATCGATCGCGAGCGCGCTCATCTGGTCGGGGCTCATCACGCCGCCGAGCTCGCGCCCCGGCTGACCGTAGGCGTGGTAGACGGCGGTGACCGTCCATGGGTCGTCCGGGGCATGGTGGACCACGAGCGCGGCGGGGTCGACCGCAACGATCCGGGGGCATCGGCGTCGATCGTCCCACGTGATCTTCATGGCGGCGTCACCGATCACGGCGAGATCGGTGGCGAGCGCGAGGTCGAGCCGGTCGAGCTGCATGGATGAGATCGTGCCGGCCAGCAGGCGCTCGACGCGATTGGCCTGGTCCCGTGCCGGGGTGCTTTCGTCGTCCGGGGGCACCGAGAAGCGCACGGGGGCGGGGAAGACATAGCTGCTCGTCTTCCGGATCAGCGAACGGGCGTAGTTGAAGACGAGGCGGATCTCATGGCGCTGGGCGCGACCCACCCATTGGTCGCCGTCGAAGAAGGCACGGAGCTCGGCGTAGCGGGCGAATCGGTCGTAGTCCTCCACCGTCATCACGCCGGCGGGCCAGACGTCGGGAGCGGGGGAGGCGTCGTCGCCGTACCGGCGAGCGGGCCAGGGGCCGGGAAGCAGCATGTGCGGGGCCTTTCGGTTGGGGAGATGCGTCGGCAGGGGCGCGAGTCACGTGAGACGAAATGCGCGGAAGTCGATCCGTAGACCCAGGCCGGGGAGACAGGGCGATACCGGCCACATCGACGCCGCCGGCATCCGACGGGACCTTCCCAGAGCACGGAGGTCAGGTGCGAGGGCTGAAGGATCACCTTCGGGTACGGGACGGGACAAGCCCGTCAGTGGCGGGGAGGTGACATGTGCCTCCCGTGCGGGACATCGGGGCGCCGGGTGGCAGCTGGATTGCTCCGTTTCGCGAGCTCGTCCTCGCAAGCCGTCTCCGGGCGGCATCGAGAGGGCCGAGATGACGGTATCTCCGCCCATGACACAACGCAGGGTGATGTTGGCATGGACTGCGCGGTCCCGTGTTTGCGGCAGCGATGCTGCTCCGAAACGCTATGGAACGTGCGTCTCGAGCTGCTTCACGAGGCGCTTCGGGGCGATGAGCCGGTAGCTCTCGATGATCAGGTCCTCGATCTCGTCCCAGTCCGGGATGGCCGTGTCGTCCAGCCAGCAGCCGATCCAGCCGCTCTTGCCCAGGTAGGGCGGTCGGAAGTAGCGGTCCGGCAGCGCGCCCGTCAGCATCTCCTGCTGGCCGGGGGCGCCCTTGACCCACACGGTGGGGCGGTCATCGCGGTCGCGGCCGGTCATGGCGAAGTTCTTCGCGCGGATCTGGAAGGTCGGTGCGCCGAAGGCTTCGGACTCGACCGCTTCCGGGAGCTCGAGGCAGATCTCGCGGAGCTGGTCGAGAATGTACGGCTCGATATGGACCTTCGGGTGATCTGCCACATGTGCCTCCTTGCGTGTGGTCGTGGATGCAGGTACGACCTGGCCGGTGGATCCCATGGACCCGACAGTGTACCGGTGGCACCTCTCCTGCTCAACTTCCCTCTACTTAGACGATCGCATTACTCACCCATGAGTGAGCCACGTGAGGGGGTATTCCATGCACAGCTTCCTGAGCCGACTGTCCGATTCCATGCCATGGCTCGACACGTCGGCAGAGGTCCTGCACCAGCTGAGCGAGCCGCTGCTGGGGCCGAACGGGCCCGCTGGGGTCAAGGATTTCCTCTACGGCACGTGGCTCGATCACCCGCTGCACCCATCGGTCACCGATGTGCCGGTCGGCGCGTGGACGGCCACCGCCGTGCTGGATCTGCTCGGCAACGAGGAAGCTGCCGACGCCACGCTCAAGATCGGTGTCGCGGGGGCGGTCGCCTCGGCGATCACCGGGGTGCCGCAGTGGTTCGACCTGCAGGAGATGGAGGGGCCGCGCCGGCTCGGTGTGCTGCACGCGCTCCTCAACACGGCGGCGCTCGGGCTCTATCTCACGTCTTGGGCCCAGCGGAGCCGAGGCAATCGGGACGCCGGTGTGGCGACGGCGATGGCTGGATACGGGATTGCCGGCTTCTCCGCCTGGATCGGTGGGCACCTCTCCTTCAAGCTCGGGATCGGCGTGAGCAACAACGCCTTCGAGGAGCCCCCCGAAGCATGGACGGACGTCATCAGCTTCGACGAGCTGCCCGACGGGGAATTGACGCGTGTCGAGCTTGAGAACAGCCCGGTCGTGCTGCTGCGCGATGGCGACCATGTCTACGCCGGATCGGCAACATGCACCCATGTGGGTGGTCCCCTCGACGAGGGGGAACGAGATGGCACCTGCGTGACATGCCCGTGGCACGGCAGTGTCTTCGATCTCCGGGACGGTCGCGTCGTGCACGGTCCCGCCAGCACGGCGCTCCAGGCCTACGAGACGCAGGTCGAGAACGGGACGGTCCAGATCCGGGCGATCCCGTCATAGTGCACCGAGTCGGGGCATGGCACCCAACGTGCTCGTGACGTGCATGTGTCATTTATACCCATCGTACAATGGGTATTATACTCCCGGCACATACTCGGGGCGGGACTGGATGGAGTCCCGCCATCACCCACTCGGGAGGACCCATGACAGCCTCGCCGGCAACGCTCGAGTCGTCAACGTCCCAGTCCACGGCGTCCGTTCCAACCCGTACCGACCTCGATGGGAGCGCGCTTCTGGATCAGGCGCTCGCGAATGGTGAGGGGACACTCACGTCCTTCGGCTCCCTCGCGGTTACCACCGGCGAATTCACCGGTCGCTCCCCGGACGACAAGTACATCGTCGATGAGCCGTCGTCGCGGGACGTGATCCAGTGGGGCGACGTCAACCGGCCGTTGCCGGAGCATCGCTTCGAGGGGCTCCTCGCCAGCGTGGAGGCATACCTGCGGCGTCGGTCGACATGGCGTCAGCATCTCGCCGTCGGTGCGGACTCCGTCTACCGGTACCCGGTTGACCTGCTCACCGAGCGGGCCTGGGTGGCGCTCTTCGCCCGCCATCTCTTCATCGTGCCGGGCGACGACGGCGAGCGCGGCAGCGGCGATCCCATTCGGATCCTGCACGCTCCGGGCTATCGCGTCTGCGCCGATGTGCTCGGTACCCGCTCGTCGACCGTGATCGCGATCCATCCCGGCCGGCGCACGATCGTCATCACGGGCACCGAGTACGCCGGTGAGGTGAAGAAGTCGGTCTTCACCCTGATGAACTACCTGCTGCCTCACCGCGGTGTCGCGACCATGCACTGCTCGGCGAACATGAGCGAAAACGGATCCGTCACGTTGTTCTTCGGGCTCTCCGGCACTGGCAAGACGACCCTCTCCAACGACCCCGACCGGTTGCTGATCGGCGACGATGAGCACGGCTGGTCGGACGAGGGGATCTTCAACCTGGAGGGCGGCTGCTACGCGAAGACGATCGACCTCTCCGAGCAGGACGAGCCTGGAATCTTCGCTGCCACCAACCGCCGTGGCACCGTGCTCGAGAATGTCGTGGTCGATCCCGTGTCGAAGACGCCCGACTTCGCCGACGATCGCCTGACCGAGAACACGCGGGCGGCGTTCCCGCTCGACGCGCTGCCGAACGCTGCCCGCCAGAGCGTTGCCGGGCACCCGGACCACATCGTGTTCCTGACCGCGGACGCTACCGGCGTGCTGCCGCCGATCGCCCGGCTCGACCGCGAGCAGGCCATCGGCATGTTCCTGCTGGGCTTCACCTCGAAGGTTGCCGGCACCGAGCGCGGCCTTACCGAACCGGAGCAGACCTTCTCTCCCTGCTTCGGAGAGCCGTTCCTGCCGTTGTCACCCGAGCGCTACGCCGAGCTGCTGGCGGGCCGGATCGAGCGGCACCGGCCATCGCTCTGGCTGGTCAATACCGGCTGGACCGGCGGACCGTACGGTACGGGCGAGCGGATCAGCATCGCGCACACGCGTGCCCTGGTGCGGGCGATCACCGATGGGGCACTGCGGGAGGTCGAGACCGCGCCGGAACCGGTGTTCGGTCTGGCGGTGCCGGTGCGCGTGCCCGGTGTCCCCGACGAGGTGCTGCGGCCTCGTGACATGTGGCGTGATCCAGGCGCTTACGACACGGCTGCCGAGGCGCTTCGAGACGCGTTCCGGGTCCGGGCTGCGGAGCAGGGGATCGACGGTACCTGGATCGGGTAACGAACGGTGCCTGGATCGGTCACCGGGACTGCCCGTCCCAGCGGTTACGACGCAGGCGTTGCCGCTGGTGTCGCGTCGGAGAGCGCGGCGAATTTCTCCGGGAACAGGTAGCTGGCGATCTGGATGAAGATGGGATCCGCGGTGCCGCCCTCGGTGCCACCGCGGTTCGTCACCACCACGATCGAGGCGCCGGTTTCCGGGTCATGCACGACCCAGGAGCTGTACCCGAGGATTCCTCCGTTGTGTCCGAGCATCCCGTTGATGGAGAGGATGCCCAGACCGTAGCCCACGGAGAGTGGCGAGGTCTCGATCGGGCCGAACTGCAGACGCTCCCGCTGCATGTCCGGGGACAGCAGGGACCCCTCCGCAAGCGCCCTTGCCCAGGTTCCGAGGTCCGTCAGGGTCGAGATCATCGCGCCGGATGCCCAGGGAACGCTCGGATTCGAGATCGTGACGTCACGCAGTGCGTCACCCGGATCTCCCTCGTCATAGCCCCGCGTGTACGGCGATGGCATGTCCGAGGTTGTTGGGAAGCTGGTCCCGGTCAGGTCGAGCGGATCGAGGATGCGGGTCTGGATGAGCGAATCGATCGACTGGCCCGACACCTGTTCGGCGATCATGCCGAGCAGGATGTAGTTGCTGTTCGAGTACTGCACGCGCTCGCCGGGCGCGAAGTCCGGTGTGCTCCCGAGAACGATTTCCAGGGCATCCTCGGGCGAGAAGTCCAGCAGGGGGTCGGCGCTGTATCCCTCCATGATGGCCGGGTCGCTCACGAAGTCGTAGATGCCGGCAGTCATGTTCAGCACCTGACGCAGCGTGATCTCCGTGCCGTTGGGAACGCCGGGGATGGACTCCTCCAGACGATCGTCCAGGGCGAGTGTCCCCTCGTCGACCATCTGCAGGATGACCGTGGCGACGAAGGTCTTGGTGTTGCTGGCGATGCGGACGTGATCATCGAGTGACATCGGCATCGCCGTCGTCACATCGCCGATGCCCGCGGCTCGAAGCCACGTGCCGCGCCCGGGATACCAGATGCCAACGAGGGCGCCGGGCGAGGCCGTGCTGGCCAGGGACGAATCGACGATCGCTTCGAAGGCGAGGTGATCTTCCGCCGGGAACGACGAGTCGTCGATCGTCGGTGTCGCCTCCTGGGCGGCAAGCTGCGAGCCGCCGACACCGAGCGCGGTCATCGTGAGGGCCGCGGCGCCAGCCTGGAGTGCGCTGCGCCGCGACAGGGAGCGGCGTCGCATCGGGTTCGGTACGGTCATTGCGTTCGTTCCTCCAGAGGGGGACAGGCGGTCAGGATGCCGAATCGAACAGGTCGGTGTCTGGCCAGGCCGTGATCTCGCTCGTCGCGGTCGTCAGGGCGGGCCGGAGCGCGCCGAAGAACCCGATGAAGTCCGACGGCAGCGTATTGGCAAGGAAGCTGATCCACAGGCCGTCGCCGGTACGCAGGAGCAGCGCGGCGGTTGAGCCGCCCAGGGCGCCGGTGTGTGCCCATTCCGTTCCTGTCGGGCCGGGCTGGACGACCCATCCAAGTCCGGTGGCGGGGTCCTGGTTGCCCGCTCCGTTGTATCCCTCGGAGGGTGGGCGAGGGGTGTTCAGCATCTGGTCAACCGTCTCCGGCTGCAGCAGTGCGTTGCCACGTTGTCCGTCGATCGCCGTGGCATACCGCAGCAGATCGGAGGCCGATGCGATCCAGCCACCGTGCGCGTCCATGGCGTCCATGTAGAAGCTGCCGTAGGCGAACGGCACATATCCCTCGCCGGGGTAGACCGAGGGTACGGTCGCCGGATACTCCGGCGGCTGGTAGTACCGCACCTCGCCATCGGCCCGTTCCGTCAGGGAGGTCTTGCCGAGCCGCATCGTCGAAATGCCGGCTGGCTCGAGCACCTGCTCCTGGATGAATGCCTCGTATGTCTGGCCCGAGACAAGCTCGATCACGCGACCGGCGACATTGAATCCGAAGTTGCTGTAGATGCTGGCGGTGCCGGGGTCGAAATCCAGTGGCGAGCCGAGCATGAAGCGGATGATCGTTTCGGGCGCGGGCGGGCCCGGCTCGCCGAACATCGAGGCCGCCACCTGGCACAGCGGGAGGTACTGGGGATCTCCGGATGCCCCGGAATTCCACCCACCGGCGTGGATGAGCAGGTGCTCCACGGTGATGTCGTCCAGCCGCGGGTCGAGGACTGCGCCAGGTGGCGGGGTGAGATCCAGCAACGGGAAGACCCTGTCGGCGAGCGACAGCTCGCCGCTCTCCACAAGGCGAAGGATGCCCACGGTCGTGATCGTCTTCGAGACGCTGGCGATGCGGACGAGGTGATCCGGCTGGACCGGAATGTTTGCCTCGATGTCGGCGAACCCATATCCGCGTTCGAACACGAGCCGACCCTCCCTGGCCACGGCGAGCTGGGCCCCGGGCAGGTTCCAGGCCGTCACCAGGGACCGCATCGCTTCGTCGAGAGCCAGGAGCTCAGGAATCGGTTCCCCGCTCTCCGGCACTGCCTCGGGCGTCTGGCCCGCGAGCGCCGCCCCGTGGTAGCCGGAACTCGTGCTGGCCGTCGCGAGCACCGCACCGCCCGCCTTGAGCATGGTGCGACGTGAGAGGAGATGGCCGGGAAGGCGCGATATCGTCATGTCACCTGCCGTCTTGTCCATGGTGTCTCTCCATGCCCGGTCGTGGTGACCGGTGTACGTCTGTCGGATGGTGAGAGGCGTGCGAGGACCCTGGGTTCACCGCGGGTGTCGGCTACCAGCACCCCGGTCCAACAAGCGCTTCACACGGGCCGTCGCATGCCGGGAATGTTGCGTTGCACTGTTGCGCGTACGATGCAGGGTCCCCGGTGCATGGATTGCAGCAAGCGTCGCCAGCATGCCAGCAGTAGCCAACCGGCCCGATCTGATCGCCGCATTCACACGCGGTCTCGCCGCAACGCACGTTCGTGCAGCAGTCGATGACGCGGTCGGAGCAATCGTCGATGTAGAGGTGGGTGGTGCCGAACTCCGGAGCGTGCGTTGCGAGGTCGGCAGGAGTCTCCTTGAGTCCCAGCTCGAGGTCATCCTGCCAGCTCTCGAGCACCGTGACGTCAGAGGTGACGTTGTGCGTCTCAGGATCGTAGGAGGGGTTGTACAGCTCGACGACGGCGATGTCGGTCTCGCCCCCACCGCTCTCGACGAGGAGCGCGGCGTTTGGCGGGTTGTCCTCAACGAACCCGAGCCCTTCGAGGAACTGCGCGGTGCGGCGGTGCCCACATCTCGCGAGGGTCGGTCGCCGAAGGAGATCGTCTGGCCGAGCCCGTGTTCGAGACTGACCGTGGAACGACCGTCCTCGTCGTCGGCAGGGGCGATGGAGCCGGACTGGAACGCCTGGACGAAGAGGTAGCTGGTCCCGTCGGATGCGCTGTCCACGGGGGTGGCGAGCGGTGTCGCATCCCGTGCGCCGGCGCTCGGCAGCCCCGTGGCTGCCAGACTCGCGCGGCGATGGTGGTGCCTCCACTCGCGCGTGCCTCGCGTCGGGACAGCCTTCGCCGCGCGAGTCTCCTGGTGATGCTGTCGAATTCCCTGGCATCCATGGCCGTGGCTCCTGGCAGGCTTCGCGCTGGACGAGGCCGCAGCGATCTGGCGACGTCGTGACGGGTCAAACCATCGGTGTCCGTGTTTCAGAGTAGGGGGTTGGGGTATGCATGCCTATCCGTAGGACTACGGAATCCGCCAAGCGACACACGCGATGCCTTCCACAGGGGGCGGAGGCGGCGGTGATATCATGCGGGCACCGTGGGACCGTGCCATTCGCAACACTCATGCAGCAGGCCGGAGGACATGGCATGCCGGATCTGTCGCGACTGACGGAGATTCTCGAGCTCGCGTCGTACATCGTTGTCGTGTTGGGCGTGCCGACGGGGATATTCCAGTATGTCCGCGCGAACCGGCACGAGCGCGAAGAGCGGGAGCGGCACGTCTTCGATGCGGTGTCCGCAAGCTACATCGAGTTCCTGCATCTCTGTCTCGAGCGTCCATACCTGGACGTATTCGATATCCAGGATGAGGATCCGGTGGCGCTCACACCGCAGCAGCAGAAGGAGGAGCTGGTCGCGCTCGCGGTCCTGTTCTCGATCTTCGAGCGGGCCTACCTCCTCTATGCCGATCAGCCGACCCCGATCACCAGCGGTCAGTGGCGGGAATGGGATACCCACATTCGGAGCTACTTCCAGCGTGCGAATGTCCGACGTGCCTGGACCAGGGGCGCCAGCAGCTATGACCCTCGCTTCATCGCGTACATGGCAGATGTCGAGCGTCAGACGCCGGCAACCGCCGTCGACATGGGTTCGGCGTGGCGTCGCCATGACCCTGCGGGCACCGAGATCTGAGCGGATCGGATGAACCGGTGTTTACCGATCCTCGGGAGGAGGGGGGACGGCAAGCCCGGTGGCGATTGCGGTCGAGACCGCCGCTGCACGCGTGCGCACGCGCAGCTTCTCGAAGATGCGGGCAACATGGCTCTCGACCGTGCGCGTACCGATGAAGAGCGCCTCGGCGATCGCGCGATCGGTTTTCCCAGCGACGAGCAGGTTCAGCACCTCGCGCTCGCGTCGCGTGAGCCGGACAGGCGTGCCGTTCCGAGGTCCCGGTGAGACCGCCTCGGCGTCGGCCAGTATCTCGCCTGTCGACAGGGACCGCCCCGCCTCCCATGCCGCCACGAAAGCTGCCTCGTCGAGCTGCGACCTCGTTGCGGCGACCGCGTTGCGGTGGAGTGCGCCGTGCTCCAGGCGAGGCACTCCCAGGCTCTCGGCGAGCCGTTCGACGCCGCCGAGCAGCCGCGCTGCCCGGAGGGGGTCGCCCGATGCCGTCGCGACATCGGCCAGACCGACGATGGTGTCCGTGAGGGTCAGCTGGTACCCACCGTCCCGGCTGGTGTGCAGCGCTTCGTGCAAGGCTGCATGGGCACGTCGCAGGTCACCCTGCATACAGGCTGCTGCACCGACGGTGATGAGGGCGTTGCACGTCAGGATGGGTTGCTTTGCCTCGCGACTGACCGCAATCGACGCCTTGGCGAGCGACTCCGCCTGCACGAAGTTTCCGCATCGGTAGGCCGTGTCAGCCAGATTGTTGAGCGTCATCGCTATGCCGGGGAGGTGACCCGCTTCACGGAAGAGGGCGAGTGCCTGCTCGTAGAGCGGTTGCGCCTGTGCATCATCGCCTCGATACTCGGCCAGGCCCCCGAGCACCATCGTCGTAAACGCAAGGCCGTTCGTGTCTCCCACGCTGAGCCACGCAGCGCGAGCCTCCTCCAGGTACGGCTCGGCGAGGTCGAGGTCACCGTGCCGAAGCACGAACAGGCCCAGTGTCGCCGAGGCGCCGGCCCGCAGGGGGGTCGGGGCATCTCCGGTTCTGGCTGGATCCAGGGCGAGCGTCAGCCAGGTGCGACCTTCCCCGATCTGCCCTCGAGCATCCCAGAATCCGCTCAGGGCTGTGGCGAGCCGCAGGCACTCCTGCCACTGGCCGGACTGGGCGAGCCAGGAGAGTGCGGCCCGGAAGTTGTCGTGATCGGCGTCCAGGTCGTCTCCCCATCCGCCGATCGCTCCCCATGCGAGCTCGGGCCCTTCCTCGTTCACCCGCTGCAGGACGTGCGCCGCGTGTCGCTGCCGGATCCTCGCCTCATCCCCGGAGGTGGTCAGCGCCTCGAGCGCGTACTCGTGGATCGTCTCGAGCATGAGGTAGCGCGCGCCGTCGGCATGCGCAGCCAGCTGGACGAGGCTCTTGTCGACGAGGGCGGTCAGTCGATCGAGCACGGTGTCCCGATCGTCGCAAACCGACTCCGCGTCCTCGAGTGCGAAGCCGCCCATGAACACGGCGAGCTGGCAGAACAGGGCCTGTTCCTCGGGGGTGAGGAGATCGTGGCTCCAGGCGATGGTGTTGCGCAGGGTGTGCTGGCGCGCGGGAAGATCGAGCGGACCGCCGGTGAGCAGGGGAAGGCGACGTTCGAGGCGATCATGGAGGGTCTGTATCGAGAGGTGATGCACACGTGCCGCTGCCAGTTCGATTGCCAGAGGCAGCCCGTCGAGCCGCTGGCAGATGTGTGCCACGAGCGGTGCGGTCTCCTGGTCCAGCACGAACGACGGCGACACATTCGTGGCGCGATCGACGAAGAGACGCACCGCCTCGACGTCACGGAGCTCGGCCGGGGCCAGGATATCCTGTTGTGTTCTGGGCAAACCGAGCGGTCGCAACGGCAGCAGACGCTCGTCGGAGATGCGCAGTGGAGCCCGGCTGGTCACCAGCATCGAGACGCCGGGACACGAGCGCAGGACCTCGGTCAGTCTGGGCGCTGCGGTCAGGATCTGCTCGAAGTTGTCGAGGATGAGGAGCACGGATTGGCTGCGCAGGGCCGAGATGATGGGCGCCATCGTCGCAGCGCGGTGCATGTCGGCAATACCCAGCGACGTCTCGAGGGCGGGAACGAGGAGATCCGGGTCGCCCACCGGCGCGAGCGGGACCCATACGACGCCGTCCGGGAAGGCCGGGGAGCATCGATTGGCGATCTCCAGTGCCAGCCGTGTCTTGCCGATGCCGCCAGGGCCGGTCAGGGTGAGGAGGCGCGTGTTGTCGCGGCACAACGCATCGAGCGCTGTGTCGATCTCAGCGGCCCTGCCGACGAGCCTTGTCGGAGGCGCTGGCGGAACGGTGTGCGTGCGCCGGCGCGCTGTGAAGGGCACGATCGATGTGGGGCGATCACCCGGCTCACCGCTGTCTGAAGAACGAGATGCATCGTTCATTGGGCGTTGCTCTTCGGATATTCCCAATCGCCAGCGTCTCGATCATCTCGTCATGACACGCGGTACGTCCGGTGTGCCCTGTTACTCGTCATGAATCCACACGCATTCTACCCGACGGATTCGGCAGGCGCGCGTGGCAGGGCGACTCACCGAACGGCTCGGGCGAGCGAACCAGCTTCGTGTGTCCCGGCGTGGGGTGACCCTGGCGGCAGCGCGCATCCAGGAGATTCGCATGCGAGGGAACGGGCTGGGTGTCAGGGTGGACCGCCGCGCGCGATGGTCGACTGGGCTGGTGTGCTTGTCGACGGTGGCTGTCGGGCCGGCGGCCGTCATTTCCGGGCCGCCGTAGATCGCCTGGTGCACGCCCGTCCATTCGAGTCGTGGCGGTTCAACCCCAGCAAGATCAACGGGCCCCGGTCTTGAGTGCGGTCGCTCGGTACACCTGCCCGAGGCCCTGATTCCCGACTACCGCGGGGGCATGGGGCTGCCACTGGTGTACCGATAGAGATCGCGGAGCAGGGCGATCTCCGCCGCGTGGTGCAGGAACTCCCGGTTGATGTGGAGGACCAGCATCGCGAAGGGATACTCCGCGAACGCCCCCTCCGCCGGGCCGCAGGGACGCTCCAGACCTGAATCGCCGAGCGCCTCCACCCCCGCGCGCCAGTGCTGGTACTGCTCCGTGAGCAGCGACATGGCCTCCGCCGCCGTGCCGGGGATCGTGACCGACTCCAGCGAGACCGTGCCGTCGCCGAAGTGGTTGCTCGCCCGCTCGCCGAAGATCGGAATCGCGATGTGCATCAGCCGCCAGGCGATGGTCGTGAACGGCGGCGGGTCGGGCTCCGGCTCCTCCCACGACACCCGCCAGAGGTCGTTGTCATCCCGGAAGACGGTCCAGCAGTTGTCGACCGGCTCCCAGAAGTACTCCTCGTCGGTCAACCCCTCCATGCGAGGGAGGAACTGGTGGTTCCAGGCGAAGTCCAGCTGATCGAGGAGCTCGTGATTCCACGCGATGGCCATGGGTCCTCCGTGTTCGCAGGTGTCATGTGTCGGTTCTGCATCACGGTGATGGTACGCTGGGGCACTGACCTGACCATGTCCGCATTGAGGACACCCGACGAGGTGATGGGACGGCGGCGGATGAGCCCACGTGAGCAGCACGCACGGCAGGTGGCCGTTTGGGACGGTCACAACGACGCGATCCAGCGATTCGCCCCGTTCGGTGACAGCGATCTCCGGCGATTTGTCGACGGTGATCGTGGAGGTCACATCGACCTGCCCCGCGCCCGCCGTGGAGGGCTCGCGGGTGGCCTGTTCGCCGTCTTCGTGCCATCGGCGCCGCAGCCCGATACACCGGACGACCCCGAGTTTCGCCTCACCGGCGACGGATACGAGGTGCGGCTGGCGGCGCCGGTGCCGCAGGATGTGGCTTCCCGGGCCGCACGGGCCCAGATCGACGCCATGCTGCGGCTGGAGATGATCTCAGGGGGTGCGATCCGGATCGTCCGAACGGCTGATGCGATCGAGGCCAGCCGGCGCGACGGTGTGCTCGCCGTGGTGATCCATCTCGAGGGGGCCGAGCCGGTCGAGCCGTCGCTTGCCAACCTCGAGGAGCTGTATCGACAGGGGCTACGGTCGATCGGGATCACGTGGAGCCGGCCGAACGCCTTCGGGCACGGCGTGCCGTTCCGCTTCCCCGCCTCGCCGGACATCGGGCCGGGGCTGACTTCTGCGGGGATGGCGCTGGTGAGGCGCTGCAGCGAGCTCGGCATCCTCGTCGACGTGTCACATCTCAACGAGGCAGGGTTTTGGGATGTCGCCAGGATCACGACCGCTCCCATCGTCGCGACCCACGCCGCCGCGCACGCCATCTGTCCGGTCACGCGGAATCTCACCGACGAGCAGCTCTCCGCCATTCGCGATTCGGATGGTCTCGTCGGGGTGAATTTCGAAGTCAGCGCCACCCGCCCTGACAGCCACGATGATCCCGACACGCCGATCGAGGTGCTGGTCGCGCAGATCGACTACCTCGTGGAGCGCGTCGGCATCGATCGAGTGGGCTTCGGGTCCGATTTCGACGGCGCGACCATGCCGGATGCGATCGGTGACGTCGCCGGGTTGCCGGTGCTCATCGATGCCCTGCGGCGGCGCGGCTACGATCGGGAGTCGCTCGAGAAGATCGCGTGGCGGAACTGGCTGCGCGTTCTTCGGACGACCTGGCGCTGATCATCGGTCGGAATCACTCGCCGAAGTCGGCCACCGTGTAGACGAGCTGATGTGTCTCCGTCTGTGGCTGGGGATCGCCGGAGAGCGGGATGTCGCCGCCGGTCGGGCCGCCGTCCATGCGTTCGATGAGCTCTCCGTCGATCGTGCCCTGGATCGTGTAGGCGTCGAATACCAGCGGCAGGCTGTTGCCGACCAGTGGATCGGGGTAGTCGAGCAACCCGAAGTGGAGGTGTGGCCCGCTCGTGCTGCCGGAGTTGCCGAGCTTGCCAACCACATCGCCAGTCTCGACCGAATCGCCCACCGACACCGTGACGCTGCCCGGTGCGAGGTGTGCGTAGAAGGCGTAGACACCGGGCTCGATCTCGATGATGACGTGATTGCCAGCGAAATCGCCCGGCTCGTTCAGGTGCTCCGGCGCCTGGAACGGCGTCTCATCCGGCATGTCGTTCCTGGTCGAGACGACGATGCCGTCAGCGACCGCCAGCATGTCCGCGCCGTAGGCGTACCAATCATCGTTGCCTGTGCCGTCGCCGCGGAAGACCTTGCCGTCCTGCCAGCGAATCCAGTCGATGGTGAAGGTCTCTGCCTTGGTGATCGTCGTCCCGTCGGAGATGCGCACCGAACGGTGCACCGTCGGCAGGCAGCACCCGTTGGCCGAGAGCCAGCCGGCGCCGCGCATCGGCGGCGAGATCACGATGGCCGGCTGCGGGCTGACATCCAGGACGGGACCGTCGACCTGGAAGGTCTCCAGCACGGCCCGGGCTGGAGCATCCGGGGCCATCTCATGGACGATCCGATGGGTAACGCGGTCGACCGTGCGCTCCGGTGGCGCGATGACGTCGATCACGATCGCGACACTGCCGTCGATGGGGATGGAGGTGACCGGTTGCGGCGCGAATATGGACTGGGTCACCGCGGCGAGCGCGTCCCCTTCCAGTGCGAGCAGGATCTCCCCGGATTCGTCCAGGACCTCGACGGACGTCAGCGTCACCGGCGCGACGAAGGCATTGGTCACGAGCAGGTCGTACTCGATGTGATCCTGTCCGTCGCTGCCGGTCACGCGCATCGGCGTGCCCGCCGAGGTGACGAGGATCGCGGTCGAGTTTCGCTCCGTGCCGGCGGTGGGCGCGGGTGTGGCACCCTGCGACGCGGTCGGTGCACAGGGGAACGCCAGAACCAGGATCAGGACGAATACGGGAACGAATCGGGGTTTCACCGGATGGCCTCCAATCGCTTCGGTCTTGCTCGGATCATGTGCGTCCCTGCCGCGCGAGTGCGTCGGCGACATGCTGGCACCGGGGTGACGCTTCACCCGCGATGTCGGTGAGCGAAGGCCAGGCGGGCTGCGCGAGCATGTCGCGAGTCGACGTCTGCGATGCCATCAGCATCTCGCCCAGTTGAGCGTGTTGGCGAAGACGGCGTCGCACCCATCACTGCACTCCGGAATCTGCTCCTCGCACTGGGCGGACCAGTAGTCCCATGGGGCGCAACGATCTGGCGGGTAGTTGCCGTATGGCTCGCAGGGGACGCAGACAGGATCGACCCAGCACACGTCGTCGGTGGAAAGGATGCCAACCTGCCGAAGCAATCGGGAGTCGTGACACTCCACGACGAGGATGGATGGGCAGTCGTCGATCAGCAGGTGCGCGCTGCCGAACGCTGGCGCAAGCGTCGCCAGGTCGGTCGGCTCTTCGCGCAGGCCAAGATCCAGATCCTCCTGCCACGCATCCAGCACCTCGACCTCGTAGGTCACACCTCGCGTTTCCGGATCGTAGGTCGGGTTGAACAGCTCGACCACGGCAATGTCGGTCTCGCCGGACTCCGTCTCGACGATGAGTGCCGCATTGGGCGGGTTGTCGTCGGAAAAGCCCAGCCCCTCGAGGAACTCCGGAGTGTCGGTGACGCCCACATCTCGGGAGGGCCGATCGCCGAAGGAGATGGTTTGCCCGGTGCCCTGGTTCAGCGTGACGGTGTAGCGCCCCTCGATGTCGTCCGTTGGCGTGATGGAGCCACCATGGAAGGATTGCACGAAGAGGTACGTCGTTTTCTCCCCGGACCATGCGTCCCCCGGTACCGTCTCCGCGTCGGGTGTGGCGTCCTGAGCCGTGGCGATGGGCCCCGTCGCCAGCGTGGCGAGACCTGCCCCGCCCGTGGCGATCGCCTGGCGACGCGAGAGTCGGCGGTTGGCGAACAGCTTGCTGATGCGGTCGAATCGTCGCGGGTCCATGAACGTGCTCCCTGGTCGAAACGCAACGAGGATGCAGGCGACGCCATGCCGTGGCGGCTGGCGTGGATAAGCCAAGCATCTGGGGCCCCGGATGAATTCAGCGTAGGGGGCGGGGGGCGGGGCGACTATCCGTAGGACCACGGAATGTGACGGGGAGCGAGTACGGAGGTGATACGCCAGGCGACTCCGTACTGCGGTCGATTCGCAACCTCAGGGATCCGGCGTCGAGTCGACTGGAGGGTTCGGCGGATCGACGTAGCCGGCGGCGACTGCCGCCGCGGCAGCAGCGGCTCGCGAGTGCACACCAAGTTTCTCGAAGATGTGTGCGACGTGGCTCTCGACGGTACGCGTACCGATGAACAGCTCCTCGGCGATCGCTCGGTCGGTCTTGCCGGCAACCAGCAGCTGCAGCACCTCCCGCTCCCGGCGGGTGAGCGGGCTCGCCGCACCGGGTGACGCGCCCACGGAAACGGTCCTGGCCTCATCCAGTGCTTCCTCGAGAGACATCTCGCGACCCTCGCTCCGGGCATGCTCGAATGCTTCATCGTCCAGCTTGTGCCGGGTCGCCGCGATCGCATGGCGGTGCAGCGCGTCGTGCTCGAAGCGCGGTACCCCCAGTTGTCCGGCGATGGTATCGGCCACCCCGAGCAGCCGGGCCGCTCGCCTCGGCTCACCCGCTGCCGTGGCGACATCGGCCAACCCAACCACCGCGGCACCCAGCACGAGCTGAAAGCCCGCCTCCTGACAGATCTGCAACGCCTCGCGAAATGCTGCAGACGCGCGGGGGAGATCGCCGCGCGCGCTGGCCGCCGCGCCGACGGTGATCAGCGACTCGCTGATCAGCATCGGCAACGCCGCCTGTCGACTGACATCGAGGGCTCGTTGGCCCAGGATCTCTGCCTGCGCGATGGCTCCACGCCTGTATGCCAGATCCGCGAGATTGTTGAGGGTCAGGGCGATGCCGGAGGGGTCGTCGACCCTTTCGAAGAGCGCAAGCGCTCGCTCGTACAGCGGCTGCGCCCGGTCGTCGTCGCCACCATACTCGGCAACACCCCCCAGCATCACCGTGATGTGCGCGAGATTCGCCACGTCCTCGAGACGCAGCCAGATGGCATGCGCCGCTTCCAGATGCAGTTCTGCAAGCTCGAGATCTCCCTGCCGCAACCCGGTGAGTCCGAGCGCCGCCGATGCCCTGGCGACCAGGGCGGGCGGCGCGCCGGCGGGAGGGGTGGGGACGAGCACGCGCTCCAGGCGTGTACGTGCCTCAGAGAGACATCCCTGGACGTCCCAGAATCGGCTCAGCGCGGTCGCGAGCTCCAGGTAGTCGAGCCACTGGCCGGATTCCGCCAACCAGTCGAGCGCGGCGCGCAGGTTGTCATGGTCGGCCTCCAGCTCGTCCGCCCATGCCTGCGCCAGGCCCCAGGCCTGCCCGGATCGCCGTTCCTGTGCCAGTCGCACGTAGAACGAGGCGTGACGCTCCCTGACGATGGCCATCTCGCCGGAGGCGGCGAGATGCTCGCTGGCGAACTCGCGCACCGTCTCCAGCAGCCCGTAGCGGGGGCCGCCTCGCGCCTCCGGCTGGTAGTGAACGAGGCTCTTGTCGACCAGCGCGGTGAGCCGGTTGAGGATCGTGCCCGTATCGTTGCCGATTGCCTCGGCCGCCTCGAGGGTGAACCCGCCGACGAAGACCGCAAGGTGGCGGAAGAGGGACCGTTCGGCTGGTGGCAGCAGGTCGTGACTCCAGGCGATCGTGTTGCGCAATGTCTGGTGGCGGGAGGGTGCATCGCGTGGACCGTCGGTGAGAAGCGGCAGGCGGCTGTCGAGCCGCGCGTGCAGCGTCTGGACGGGCAGGTGGTAGATGCGTGCCGCAGCCAGCTCGATCGCCAGCGGTAAGCCATCGAGCCGGCGGCAGATGTCGAGGATCTGGGGGCCGGTAACCGAGGTCAGTCCGAACGACGGCGAGACGGAGGTGGCGCGATCCATGAACAGCTGCACCGCCTCGATCCGCCCAAGTCGGTCTGGTGACGGTAGGTCGAGAATCGCTGGTACGGCCAACGGCCGCACGGGCAAAACCCGCTCGCCGGAGATGCGCAGTGGCGAGCGGCTGGTGACCAGTGCCCGGATGCCCGGGCACGCCTGCAATATGGCAGACAGCTGCGGCGCCGCGTCGAGCACATGCTCGAAGTTGTCCAGGACGAGCAGGAGCTGCTGGTTCCGCAGTGTCGACGTCACGAGATGTTGCAGCGGCCGCTCGCTTGTCTCGCCTACGCTCAGGGCGGAGGCGATTGCCGCCACGACGCGATCCGGCTCCTGCACCGACGCGAGGGGCACCCATGCCACCCCGTCCATCTCGTCGGCGTTGCGCCGGGAGATGATCTCCAGCGCCAGGCGCGTCTTTCCGACGCCACCAGGTCCGGTCAGGGTGACCAGGCGCGTTCCGCCGCGTCGCAGCAGGTCGATCACAAGGTCCAGCTCGGCGTCGCGCCCGACAAGTGTCGTCGCTGGTGGCGACGGCACCTGCGTGATTCGGCGTCGGGTCGTGAGCGGGACGATTTGGGAGTGACCGTCGCCAGCGCGCTCGTGGTTGGAGCCCCCGGGTGGATCGCCTGCCGGGAGACGATCCTGTTCAGACATCGTTCATCGTTGCCGTCCACGCTGTGGGCGCCGCGCCGGGAACGGGAAGCACCCGCCGTGTTGTGGTGTACCTGCGTGCATTTTACCCAACGTGCGGCGAATCCGGATCGGCGCTGGGGCCATGTGCTGGTTGCCAGGTCGGCGCTTGTCTCGATGCTGTGGACATGCGATGGTCTGCTGGACGATGCCATCGGTATCGCCATTCGAATGTCGATCGATTCAGCCATCTCAGCCAGGACGGTCATGCTGAGCGCAGCGAATGATCCCTCGTGGCAGCGATAGCGAGAGCCCCAGGTCGAAGGGCAGAATGCGCGTCGTGCGGGGATGCTTCGCCAGGCTCAGCATGACGGACTCTGCCACGAGCCGTCACCTGCTGTTCCGGAGCCAACGCGTGCCCATCATCACCGTCGACAACCTCGTCAAGGACTTCCACCGCCCGAAGCGGTTCGATGGCCCGCTCGGCGGCCTGCGGACGCTCTTTACCCGGCAGATGGTCACCACCCGCGCGGTCGACGGGGTCTCGTTCGAGATCGAGGAGGGCGAGCTCGTCGGTTATCTCGGCTCCAACGGCGCGGGAAAGTCGACCACGATCAAGATGCTCTCCGGCATCCTCGTGCCCAGCGGGGGGCAGGTCGAGGTCAACGGTCTCGTTCCGTGGCGACAGCGCGAGGAGAACGCGCTCCAGATCGGGGTCGTCTTCGGGCAGCGCACCCAGCTCTGGTGGGACCTGCCCCTGCGGGACTCGCTCAAGATCATCGGCAAGCTCTACCGGATGGATCCGGCCCGGTACCGTCGCAACCTCGACTCGCTGGTCGAGCTGCTGGGGCTCGAATCGTTCCTCGGCACACCGGTGCGCCAGCTCTCGCTCGGGCAGCGCATGCGGGGCGACCTCGCCGCCGCGATGCTCTACGAGCCGCGCATCCTCTATCTCGACGAGCCGACGGTCGGCCTCGATGTCGTCGCCAAGGAGCGCACGCGTCAGTTCATCGAGCGGATCAATCGGGAGACGGGAACCACCGTCCTGCTGACGACACACGATCTCGCCGATGTGGAGCGGCTTTGCCGTCGCATCATCTTCATCGACCGGGGGACCGTCCTGTATGACGGGCCGGTCGACGAGCTCAAGCGGCGCTACGCGCCGTATCGAATGCTCGACGTCACGCTGGCGGCCGATGACGATGGGCTCGACACCAGCGCGGTTGGGGTCAGGATCCCGGGCGCGGAGATCGTCGAGCGCGGCGACGCCCGCGTGCTGATCCGCTTCGACCCGGACGAGATCGCCGTGACCGACCTCATCTCCGCCGTGATCGCCGAGCATGCCGTGTCCGACATCTCCATCGTCGAGCCGGACCTCGAGGGGGTCGTGCGCGAGATCGTCGAGGCCGGTGAGGTGCGACAGGCATGATGTACCTGAGCTCCTATCGCCTCGGGCGGCATGCGGACCTTCTGCGCTCGGCATCCGGCAACGGACGGGCCGCAATCGTCTTCAATGCGCTCGATGTCTACGGCGATACGCGATTGCGGAACTGGGATCGAGAGGCTTCGGATCTTTCCACGCTGGGATACGACTCGGAGGAGCTGGACCTGCGTCAGTACGTCGGCGACTCCGCCGGACTGGCCCGGAGGCTTGCGGCGATCGACCTCGTTTGGGTGCCCGGTGGGAACGCGTTCACGCTTGCCAGGGCAATGACTGCCTCCGGCTTCGGGGGCGCGATCGGGCCCGCCATGGATCGAGGGATGATCTATGCCGGTTACTCGGCGGGCGCATGTGTCGCAGGTCCCGATCTGCGCGGCATCCACCTGATGGACGATCCGGACCACATCCCCGAAGGGTATGACGCCGGGATGCCTGCCGAGACGCTGGGTCTGGTGCCGTTCAGGATCGTGCCGCACTGGCGGTCGGATCATCCGGAAACGGGACGTGCCGAAGAGGCCGTGCGCTGGCTGGAGCGACACGCGCTCGACTATCGGGCGATCCGTGACGGCGAGGTGGTGATCGTCGAGGACGATGGCACGGTCGAGGTGCGATCGTGACACTGCGTGCGAACCTGCCGGCGTGGGTGGAGATCGCGAAGGCGAACATCCGCTGGCAGTACATGTACCGGTTCAACATTCTCGTTGGCATCCTCATGACCGGTGTCACCATCTACCTGCTCACGCTCGTCTGGCGCGCCGCATACGGTGGACAGGCCGAGGTCGACGGCATCGGCCTGGAGCAGATGCTGGTCTACCTCACCATCGCCAACCTGCAGCTCTATTTCCTGCGACCCGAGGTCGCCAGCGACATCCAGAACCGGATCCGTGAGGGGCAGATCGGATTCGACCTCAGTCGGCCGGTGAGCTACCCGAGCCAGCTCTTCGCCGGGGCGGCGGGAGACATGATCGGCCTCATCCCGATGGTGGCCGTCGCCCTGCCGGTAGCCTTCCTCGTGGGCGAGCTGCGGCCGCCGGAGACGGTCGGCACCGCCCTGGCATACATCGCCAGTCTGCTGGTGGCCTGGGTGGTCGCCGTCGAGCTCAACATGCTGATCGGGCTGGTGAGCTTCTGGACGCTGGAGATGACCGGGTTCCAGATGGTCTGTACCCTCATCGGCAACTTCGCGACGGGGGCGCTGATTCCGCTCTGGTTCATGCCGGAAGCACTGCGAGTCGTCGTGCAGCTGCTGCCATTCCAGGCGATCGCCTACATCCCGGTCTCGATCTATGTCGGGGAGCCCGCGACGGGAGCGGTCAGGTCGGCGCTGGCGCTCCAGCTCTTCTGGGCAGCGGCGCTCGTGCTCGTGATCCGCTGGGTGTGGGGGCATGCGTTCCGCCACACCGTTATCCAGGGAGGGTGAGATGCAGCGCGCCTCCGCCTGGCTGACCCTCGCCGGCGCCTCGCTCCGCAGCGAGTTCCAGTACCGCGCGAATGTGGTCACGAGCATCATCGGCGGGCTCATCTACCAGCTGACCGGCTTCCTCGTGGTCTGGATCATCGTCGACCGGTTCGTACAGCTCGGCGGGTGGACGCTGCCGGAGATCACCTTTCTCTACGGGATGCGACTCACCTCGCACGGCATCTTCTACGCGACGATGAGCCAGATGTTCGAGCTCGACCGTGTGTTGATCAACGGCGAGTTCGACCGGTTCCTCGTGCGTCCGGCACCACCGCTGGTGCAGGTGCTCACCCGCAAGCTGCGGGTCAACTGCTTCGGCGACCTGCTCGGCGGCGTGGCCCTGCTGATCGCCGCCGGCCGGGGGGTCGAGGTCGCCTGGTCGCCGCTGGCGGTGCTGATGTTGCTCGCCGCAGTGACGGGTGGCGCGCTGGTGGAGGGCGCGGTACAGATCACCCTGGGCTCCCTCTCGTTCCGGTTTCTGAACACCCTGCAGCTGCGGGCGTCGGTCAACGAGGTCTTCAACATCTACGGCAACTACCCGTTCCGGATCTTTCCGACGCTGCTCGCCCAGGTGCTGACCTTCGCGCTGCCGGTGGCGTTCGTCGCCTACCTCCCCGCGTCGGTGATCCTCGACCGGACCGACGGGCTGCACGTCGCCCCGTGGCTGGCCATTGCCGCCCCACTGGTGGGTGTCGGTCTCTTCCTCATCGCCCTGCGCATCTGGAACCGCCAGAGCCGTCACTACCAGAGTTCCGGCACCTGACGTCCGTGGCGTCGCCCGGACGCGTATCAGGCAGGCTCGTCGTCGCGGCCCATGTCCTCGTGATCCCAGTCGTCGTTTCCCTGGAGCAGTGCACGGATGTGGTTGATCTCGCCGACGTGGTAGAGCGGGTGCTGGATCATCAGCTCGATGATCCGCCGCGTCTCGTAGATCTCGCCCCAGGGCACCTTCCTGGGCTCATCGAGCTCTGCGTCGGTCAGCCGCGCGATGCTGTCCCGCAGGACGGCATGGGCGCGACGCAGCCAGGCGATGGTTTCGGCCGGCGTGTCACCCGGGCCGATGCCATCGATCACGCGATCGCCCCAGTCCCGGGAGCCGTCGCCGAAGGCGTGATTCTCGTATATCAGGAAGGTGGTGCCGACGTGGACGACGAGCTCCCGGATCGTGCGACCCCCGCCGGGTGGCACCTGGTTCCACTGGTCGGGCTCGACATTGTGGAGGTTCCAGAGGAGCGAGTGCCAGTGATCCCGGCCGAATCCGTGCTCCTCCAGGATGTGGTCGAACAGCCTCGTCAGCTCGCTGATCGCCGATCGCGTTGGCTCCCTCGTCATGGCGTCTTCCCTTCCCTCGCCGAATGTGTATCGTGGTGTCGTTGCCGACCGGTCCGCGCGGCCCCCTGGCATCAGCATGGAGGATGGCGCGGCGAATACCTGTCCGCTTTTGCGCGCGACGGTCTCGAGGCTCGAGATGGGAAGCGGGGTGGGGCGGGCAATTGGCCGGCAGCCACAATGCGAGCGGGGTCGTGAACGCGCCAGTGCGAGGAGGGAATCACCATGGTCGACGCGCCGGTCTCGCAGCTTTCCGATGGAACCCCGCTCGTGCCGGCAGAGAGGATCTCGATCGGCGAGGGGTTCGCCCTGGCCGTCCGCCGTTTCGGTGCCGGCGGCATTCCCCTGCTGGCCCTGCATGGCTTCCCCTGCACGAGCCTGATCTGGGCGAAGGTGATGCATCCCCTGGCTGAGGCGGGGTTCGACATCGTCGCTCCTGATATGCGTGGTTATGGAGATTCCGACTACGCCCCGGACGACTTCTACGACCTCGCGGCGTTCAGTCGCGACATGGTGGCGCTGGCGGATGCGCTGGGGTGGGGGACGTTCGTGGTGACCGGCCACGATCTCGGTGCGGCCGTGGCGATCCAGCTCGCCAACATGCATCCCGGGCGTGTCCGGAGCCTGCTGCTCATGAACCATGGCATTCCGCCGCGGCCGGATCATCCGCAATGGCCGTCCATCGCCCAGTGGACACCTGAGCAGGCTGCCGCGATCTTCGACTATGCCGATCGTCAGGGCAACGATGCGGAGGGCCTGATGCGCGAGCTGTCCACCCCGGAGGCACGTCGACGATATGTCGCCGGCTTCTACACCAACCGGATCTGGTGTCCGCCCGGTGCGTTCTCCTCACCCGATCTCGACGTGCTGGTCGAGCCATATGCGGATGCGCGGCGGCTGCGAACCTCGTTCATCGACTACGAGATCATTGCCGGCAAGCATCCGATGTCCGCGCCGGAGCTGCTCGATGAACCTGTGCGGCAGCCGGTGATCGTGCTGCTGGGGCCGGATGAGGTCACATATCATCCGGATGCCGACGCCCGATGCCGGCTCGCCTATCCGGACCTGATCGGCCCGTTCGTTGTCCCGGACTCGGGACACTTCATGCAGTGGGAGCAGCCCGCGACAGTGGTCAGTGCCATTCGGGGGTTCTACGGTCGCGAGCTGTCGTAGGTTGCCGGCACCATGTCCGCTTCACGTGGTCGTGGGGGGACCGGTGGCGGTCCGGCGCCCGGAGAAAGCCGTTATCCGGTGCCGCGCATTTGGGTGGGAGGGAGTCGATGAAGATCACAGGGATCAGGACCTATCTCGTACGAGCCAATGACGGTGGCGTTGCCAACCGCCCAAGGGGTCGCAACTGGCTCTTCGTCGCCGTCGAGACCGATGCGGGGATCACCGGGTACGGCGAGGGCGGCGGCTGGCCGGAGGTCGTCGAGACCGGCGTGCGCGAGATCGCGCCGCTCCTGATCGGAGAGGATCCCTTCGCGGCCGAGCGGATCTGGCAGAAAATCTACGACATCCTGCACGGTCACGGTCAGACAGGGGCGGTCCGTGGTGGGGTGCAGAGTGCCATCGACATCGCCCTCTGGGACATCAAGGGCAAGGCGCTCGGCGTGCCGATCCACGTTCTCCTGGGCGGGGCGGTGCGCGACCGCATCCGCGTCTACGGCCACGCCAGCACGCCCGAGCTGGCACGTGAGCTGGTCGACGAGGGGTACACCGCGTTCAAGTGCCAGCCGTCGGCGCAGATCCTCGCCGACCTCCGCGCCGCTGTCGGTGACGGGATCGACATCGGGCTGCATGCGCACGGTGAGTTCACGGTCCACGCGGCGGTTCGACTCGCACGCGACGCGGAGCCGTATCGGCCCGCCTTCTTCGAGGAACCGACGCATCCCGATGATCCGGAGGCGCTGGCCGCCGTGGCCGCGAAGGTCGACGTGCCCCTGGCGGCGGGCGAGCGGCTCTACAGCAAGTGGGCGATGTACGACCTGGTCAGGCGCGGTGTGGTGCAGCTCATCCAGCCGGAGACGACGCGCCTCGGCGGCATCACCGAGCTCAAGAAGGTGGCGGGTATCGCCGAGGCGGCGGGGATGCACGTCGCGCCCCACGCGGGCTCGGTCGGGCCGATCGTCGAGATGGCGAACGTGCATGTGATGGCGACCGCCCCGAACTTCCTGTACCTCGAGCACATGCCGCGCGACGTCGAGCGACGGCACACCGTGGTTCGCGGCGCTGCCCGGGTCGTGAACGGGCACATCCCCCTGCCGACTGCACCCGGGCTGGGTGTCGAGCTGGATCTCGATGAGATCGCCCGCTACGGGCTGCTCCCGGCGGCGGACTACACCTACACCCACCGTACGCCGGAGGAGATCCGCCGCTGGCGCGCCTGACGGCACCGGGAGTCCGTACGCATCACGCGCTGACACACTGGAGCCACGTCCGGGGGCATTGATACGCAGAAGCCATCTCATTCGACGTGCGCCTGCGGCCGGGAGGCCACATGGGATTCCCCTCCGGGGCAGACACGGCAGTCATGGGGCTGACACGAGCCGACTCGCTGGATTGACGAAAGAACCCGCAGCCGGCGATGCCCGCGCGGGCCGACAACCGATGGTGGTGTCGATCAAATGCCATCTGGAGGCCTGTGCGATCCGGCTCGCCGCTCGCCGCTGCGGTGCGGGCAGCACCGGGATGGGGCTCCCGCCTCCATGGGGCGCTCCGTGTCTCACGAAACCGTGCGTGGCGCGTCCCAAATGAGCTCATCACCGAGTGCACCACCGCACAGGAGGCAGGACATGCAGGCGAAGACGATCGAGATCCGGCGGCATGCCGAGCGTCACAAGCCGGGAGACCACCTGAACACAACGGGGGTGGCCCGGGCGCGCAACGCACGTGCGCGCGACCGCGACTTCGCCCTCGTTGTCACCAGCCCGCTGCCTCGAGCAGTCCAGACCGCTGTTGCCATGGGGCATGGGGTCGACGAGGAGGACTGGACGATGGCCACGATGGGTGGCTCCCTCGTTGCCTTCCCGTGGGATGTCTCGTTCGGCGCGATGCAGCAGGCGATCCGGACCGACCCCGTCGCTGGCGCCTGAGTAATTCATCTGGTCGCCCAGTTGCGGTACTGGCTGTCGCGGATCGATCCCGGCGAGGCGCTGCTGGTTGTCAATCACGGCGGCATCGCCGAGGCCGGCATCATCGGCCTGCTCGGCGATATCGACGTCTCGGATTTCGGTCCGTCACTGGGCTACTGCGAGGGTGCTCGGATCGAGCTCGCCGGCGAAACCGTCCGCAGCGTGCGCTTGCTGCGCTTCGACGGAAACCACGAGATCGAGCTCGACCCGATCGACGCCTAGTGGCATGGGCCGGTTCCGTGCCGGCCCGCAGATGCGATCAGAGCACCCCGAACTTGTCGTAGACCTCACGCAGCAGCGCGCCCTCGCGCAACATGTCGCGTGTATGGTTCTCGCTCTCGACCTTCGTCACCGCTCGTTCGACGACCTCGGGGAGCAGATCCTTCGGGATCACCACGATGCCGTCGAAGTCCCCGAAGATGATGTCCCCTGGCTCGATCCGGACCCCGCCGACCATCACCGGGACGCTGTGGTCGATCACCATGGAGCGGTACGACGAGTCGACCGGCCGGAATCCCGTGCAGAACAGAGGAAATCCCATCTTCATGATCTGCAGGGCATCCCGCGTGTGGCCGTCGATGACGCACCCCGTCGCGCCGCGGGCCATCGCCGCCGTCGAGAGCAGCTCCCCCCACAGGCAGGTTCGGGTCGAGCCGTTCGTGCAGGCGACCATCACGTCGCCCGGCTTCAGTGCGTCCACGGCCTCGATCTCGACGTCGTAGGGATTCTCGGCCCGCTCGAAGACGTCGGTAGCGAGCAGGGTGTGGGCCCGCCCGATGACGCGCATGTGTGGCTCCAGTGGCCGGAGCTCGGCGCTCATCGCCTGGTCCAGGTACCCGAGCGAGTCGAGCACGTCGGACACGACGGCCACGTACAGCTTCTCCCGCATGACGCCCAGCAGCTGGTCTTCCCTGGTATCGGTGCTCATTTCCTGCTCCTCATTTCGTCTGCATGCTCGTCGACTGCATCGGGATCGTCCCTCGAGAGCCTTGCCGGGGGTGCGAGCCACCCGAACTGTCGCGACAGGGCCGATGTTGCCTCCGTCAGCTCCGGCGCGCACGCGCGGGCACGATCAAGGGTGAAGCGGCCCGATGGGCCCGTGATGCTGATCGCGAAGATCGGCTCCCCGCTGCCGGCGACGATCGCGGCGCCGATGCAGCGCACCCCGGGCGAATCCTCTTCATCGTCGATGCTGTATCCCCGCTCGCGGGTGCGCTCCAGCTCATCCCGAAGCCACACCGCATCGAGGCGAGTCCCTCGCTCATCCCGATTCACGTGGTCGATGTATGCCTGGACCGCCTCGGCGGATGACACCGCGAGGATGGCCTTGCCGAGCGCCGTGAGGTGGGCGAGCGCCCGGGTGCCGATGGGTGAGGACACCCCCACCCGCTCGGGGCTGTCGATCTTGTCGACGTGCACGATGTGGTAGTCGTCGAGCACACCGACATGGACCGTCTCGCGCGAGTGCTCCGACAGCTGCTTCAGCGTCGGGCGCAGTGCGTTGAGCACGTCGCGCTGCTGGTAGGCGAGGGTCGACAGAACCAGGTGCCGGAGCGAGATGCGGTAGGCCGCACCGTGTGGTTCCTTCTCGATCCACCCCCGGCGCATCAGCGAGTTCAGCAGCCGATGTGTAGTCGTGCGGTTGATGCCGATGCGGAGCGCGATCTCCCGTGCTGGCAGCGCGTCGCCATGGCGCATCAGCAGCTCGACGATCGCCAGTGCCTTCTCGACGGACTGCACCGGTTGCAGGTCAGCCCGGCTGGTGGTCGTTGCCCCGAACCCCGACAAGGCATGCTCGGTACCGCGTGTCATCGATTGGCCCCCACCTCCCATGAGACATTCGGCGCGACAGCCTGTCTCCCTTCCGGCTACAGCGACTCGGCCGGAAGTGTTCTCCATGTGGACTCGAATGCTCCTAGCGTTCTCATCGGGAACACCATAGGCTGCGGGTATCGGAAAGTCAATGTCGCCCGTATGATGCCGGCGAAGGCGACAGGGTCGGGAGGCCTTCGAAGCCCATTGCATCCCGCATCGGGATGGTGCGAGCCGGCGGGAGAAGGGGGGTGTCAGGTGACGGACTCTCGGTTGTACGCAGGTATCGGGCGGGTATCGATCACCCCACCGCTCACCGCTCCGCACGCGAGCTGGGGAGCACAGGTGCACGTCCTGCCCGACGGTGTCGATCGCGATCTCCATGCGACGGTGCTCGTCGTGGATGACGGTCGGGAGCGGGCTGCATGGTGCGAGGCAGAGCTCGTGCTCGTTTCCGGTGCCGAGAGCGACGCGATCCGCGCGGCGGTTGCCAGCGAGCTCGGTCTCGACCGGGAGCAGGTTCGGTTCTCCCTGTCCCACAACCATGCCGGCCCACCGCCCAGCAGCTGGAACTGGACGACCACCGGTCAGGAGGCGCTCGATCGCTACTACGCGGTGCTGCCATCCCTCGTTGCAGGAGCGGCGCGGGCAGCACAGCTGTCGATGCGTCCGGCCAGGTTCGGATGGGGCAGGGGAACGTGTCACGTCGCGGTCAATCGCCGTGAGATCGCGCCGAACGGCCGACCCGTGACCGGTGTGAATCCGGAGGGGGCGATCGATCCCGAGGTTCTGGTGGTGCGCATCGACGGTGTCGATGGCGACCCGATCGGATCCATCGTCGGGTATACCATGCACCCGACGTTTCTCGGTCCGTCCAACCGGCTGGTCAGCCCCGACTGGCCGGGACACATGCGACACGTCATGGAACAGGTGACCGGTGCCCCGTGCCTGTTCGCGCAGGGCGCGGCCGGGGATATCGGACCCGGGCCGAAGGGGTTCAGCGACGATCTCCGCGCGGTCCGGGCGGTCGGGGGGCAGGTGGGGTGTGAGGCGGCGAGCGTCTGGCTCTCGCTCGATGTGCCCGCCGTGCGGTATGAGCACGAGCGCATCTGGGAGTCCGGCGCGCCCCTGGGGAAGTGGAGGGCCGTGCCGATCGACGAGCCGTCGCCAGTCGTCAGGGCGAGGAGTTTCACGATCGACCTGCCGCTTGGGGAGCAGCTCCCTGTCGAGGAAGCGGAGCGACGGCTCGCGGAGGCACAGCGGACGCTCGACGACCTCACGGCCGCCAGCGCGCCAGCCGCCGCGATCGAGGCCGCGACATTCGTCGTGAAGCGCGCCAGCATGACCCGCAATCGCTCGGTCGCCTACGCCGGCAGGACCTCGACTCCGGTGGAGCTGCACACGCTGCAGCTGGGGCCGGTGATGTTCGCCGGTGTCGAGGGCGAGCCGTTCTCGGCCACCGGGAAGCGGATCAAGGCCGCGTCACCGTTCGCGGCCACCTGGTTCGGTGGGTACACCGGCGGCTGGGTCGGCTACATCCCCACACCGGAGGAGCGGCCGAAGGGAGGGTACGAGGTGGATACCTCGCCGTTCGCCGCCGAGGCCGCCACAGTGCTGGAGACGGAGGTCATCGCCGTGCTGAAGCGCATCGCGGGTCCCGATTGATCCTCCCGGGCCCTGCCCGATCGGTGTTGGCTATCATCTTCACCATCCGACAGCCGTTCGCGACGATCGCAGAGCAGGTGGATGACCCATGACTGATACACGGGGCGAAAGGACGATCAGGCCGGCCAGACCCGATGAGGCGGCGCTGATCACGGACATCGCCATGCGCTCGAAGGCGTACTGGGGCTACGACGACCACTTCATGGAGACGTTCCGCCCGGAGCTGACCGTCCACCCTCACCAGATCGAGCGGGACCACGTCGTCGTCGCTGAAACGGGTGGTCGGATCGCTGGCTTTCTCCACCTGCGACCCGAGAACGATGAGACCCTCGAGCTGGTGTCGCTCTTCATCGACACCTGGGCCATACGCCAGGGATTCGGGCAGATGTTATGGGATTACGCAATCGCGTATGTCCGTGGTCACGGCTACCGTCAGGTGACGCTCGAGAGTGACCCGAACGCCGAGCCGTTCTATCGCCGGCAGGGTGCGGTCGAGACGGGCAGGCGCGAGTCGACACTGATGCCCGGGCGCGTGCTGAACATCATGACCTGCACGCTCGATTGAACGACTCCCTGCCCCTCGATGATCCGAATGCTTCGGGGCACGCCTCGCTTGTGGCAGTGGTGAGGCCTGCCAGTGACGCCCCGACCGATGGCTCCGCGCCGTCGACATGGCGGATGGCTCGGCGGTGCGAAATCCCATCCGAATCACCTCGGAGGAGCCCTTCTGACCAGGGCAATAGCGCCTTCTTTTTGTGAGTTCACCAGTTCGGGTGAGGTGAAAGTCACGCAATCGTGGAATTCTTCCGGGCACCCTTGTAGTTCGCGTTTTGCGTGGGAATACTGGGATTCAGGGTAGAGGAATGGTTTGCTGAAAGGATAGGTCGGAAATGATGTTCCTGTGCGAATATGAGCTCCATCCCGGCAGGGGGCCGGAAGAGATCGAACGGCGGGCACGCGAGCTTCACCAGGCCGGAGCCAGCCATCAGGATCTGATCGAGACCTGGTACAGCTATCCGAACGAGGGTGCTGGCTTCATGGTGCTGCACGCCGCGGACATGGTCGAGCTGAATGAGGTTCTGGACGCATACAGGGATATCGTGCGGTTCCAGGTCAAGCCGGTTCTCGAAGAGGTCATCTATGAGGAGCGAGTAGGGGTCGGACGTCCGTCGCGAGATCTCGCACCGGCATCCTGAGCTGCGCATGCCAGCGTCACTTCAGGTGGCGCTGGAACCAGTCGATGGCGTGTCGTGTGACTTCCTCCAGCTTGCCCTCCTCCTCGAAGAGATGAGATGCCCCGGCAATGACCACCAGCTCCGAGCTGCCTCGCAGGCGCTCCCTTGCCGCCGCGTTCATGGCCATCACGGGCACATCCAGCTCGCCGACGATGAGCAGCGTCGGCGCCGTGACGAGTGACAGTGCCGCTCCGGCGAGATCGGGCCGCCCCCCACGGGACACCACCGCCCCGATCTCGTCCAGTCGTTCGGCCGCGGCCACCAGAGCCGCTGCCGCCCCGGTGCTCGCCCCGAAGTAGCCGATCGGCAGTGTCCGTGTGGCCTCCTCAGATCGGAGCCAGTCGGTCGCTGCCACGAGCCGTTTCCCCAGCAGCGGGATGTCGAACCGGTACTCGCGCGTGCGGCTGTCGATGACCGCTTCCTCCTGGGTCAGCAGGTCGAACAGCAGCGTCGCGAACCCCGCCTCGTGCAGAGCCCGCGCGACCTGCTGGTTTCGCGGGCTCAGGCGACTGCTCCCGCTGCCGTGCGCGAAGGCAACGACACCGCTGGCCGCTTCCGGGACCGTGAGCACCCCGCGGAGCACGGCCCGATCGGCCGGGATCACGACATCGACGGCCAGCGTCTCCGCCATGGCATGTCCTTTCTATGGCTCACCCACGCCTCGAGCCGCCCCGGCGTCCCAGTGCTCCGAGCAACGGTGACCCTGCCCCCAACAGGAAACCGAAGTCGTACCAGTTTCCGCTTCGGGCGATGTCGTAGAGGGGGAATCGCTCCCAGGAGCCGAGCGCGTGGGCGATCAGGACGAACCATGCGGTGACCCCATTCCACAAGCCCCACAGAAGATCCTGCCACCACATCGTCACTCCCTTCATGTAGGTCGGAGTTCAGGCGGTGCGCCGACCCGGGTTCGGCTCATCCGCGAATTGATAGGTCCCCGGGCTCCCCCGCGATCCCACTCGGCGGTGCGCTCGAGCAGCTCCCGGGTGGTTGCCCCGTCGATGTGCAGCACTGCGTCGAGCTGGTCCGCGAGACGCGCGGATCCACCTCCCGCACCGGGAGCAGGAAGGCATCGTGAGCAACCTCATCGAAGAGCGCCTCGAAGCTGCCGTCGAGTCCGGGTCGCACGCGCTTGCGTTCGCCGGGGCGTCCCAATCGCTCACCGCTGTCACGGTACCATGATGCGTCGTCTGGTCGATCAGGTACACCGTGTCGCCGTGGCGCTCCCGCGCGGGATGGCCGAGGTTGTGCTCGCCGCCGGTGGCCAGCTGTGTGGCCCGGGCACATCACCGAGGTGCGAATTGTGCGCCCGAACGACGATCCTGGCCAGCTCTCCGGTTCTCCGCGTGAGATGGTCGAGCGGGTCGTCGAGCGTGTCGGCCATGTGACTGTCCCGCAGGTTCCACGATGATATCTGCCCGCGAAACATCGAGCGATGGTAGTGCTCCGGATTTCTGACCGGGCGCGCGATTTGCTCGGACGCGCGAATCGTGGTGACGGTGGCGATGTCGTCATCGACGAGGACGACGGTGCGTCCTTCCACGTCAGGTGGTGGCTGTGTGCCGCGGTAGACCCGCTCGCGGCGCTGGAGCTGGCGCGTCCCGCTCTCGATGACGGCCTGGATCTCCTCGTCGGTGACCCCCGCCTGGGCGATGATCGTGTCGTTGAGGCCCGTGACGCCGCTGCTGGCAACCGCCCCCATGGCGAGCTCCTCGTGTCCGGGCACATCGAGCCTCCGCACGACGCAGGCGTCCAGTGGCGCGCCGATCGCGGTGGCGATCTCACAGGCGGCCGGGATGACCCCGCGTGGCGGCCCGAGCACGACCACGTCGTCATGTCGGCGCGGATCCAGCAGGTGCTCGGCGAGCTGCTGCCCGGCATCCCGCCGATCGCGAAGTGGGAGTCTCATGACCGCCTCCGATGCAGTGTCATGTCTCGCGGTCGTCCATGGCGATCGCCCCAGCAAATCGCTCGCCATGGATGAGCCGCGGCAACGCTGCAGAGGCCGTTCGGGCAGGCCAGTCTGACCTGCCCCTAGCTGGCGTTGATGCCGCCCAGGCGGGCGACGCCGAGCTCGCTGAACAGCGCCAGCCCGGTGTACCACTTCACGCGATGCCTGGTGGCGTCCTTGGTCTCCAGCTCGCCCACGTTCTCCACGGTGACGCCACCGTGCTGCAGCCCCATGAGCCCGATGTTCATGCCGAACTTCAGGGCCCAGATGCTGGAAGCCGCGGTTTCGGTGCCGCGGACCTCGTTGATCGGACAGAAGTCGTCCACCAGAATGGGAACCCCGTCGTACGTCTCGACCTGCTGACCCCACTGCGCGAGCTGAGTCTCCGTGCTGATGCCGTCCGCACGGCGCAGCGCCTTCAGCTTGCGGCGGGTGCGCTTCGCCATGAGCAGGACGTCGGGCTTGCCAGGTTTGACGGCGTCGATCAGCTCATCGACCGCGGCGAGGGTGAGCGCGCCGCCGTTGGCGCCCATGTAGCTCGTCTGCCCGGAGGGCACCAGACGGGCCAGGCCGTCGAACTGCTCCGCATCGACCGAGGTATTGCCGGTGTAGAAGATCTCGAGCCACTTGTGCGCGACGGACTTCGCGCGCGAGGCGATCGTCTCGGCCTCGATGTCGTTGGTGTCGCTGTAGCTCGCCTGGAGGAAGTTGTCGACGTCGGCGTCGCCGCCGAGGATCTTGAGCGAGGTCGTGACCTCGGTAAAGGTCGGGGTGCCCTCGGACCAGGTGTCGCCGACACTGTAGAACGACGCGCTCGGCATGGAGGCCTCACGGTTGTACCGGACGGCGGTGCCGGTGACGTCGAGGAAGGGCAGGAGGTTGAGGATCGGCGACTCCTTGACGATGGTCTCGATCACACCGCGAAGCAGCATGTCGTTGGAGAGCCTGGCGGCCTCGGTCTGGGTCATGGCCATGGATGGTGTTCCTCGTTTCGGATACCAGTCGAGCGGGGTCGCTGTGCGTTTCGCGCGAGTGAGGCTCGCGAGCGACACCGCCGCGTGGCGCATCCGGATGAAACGGATGGTGTCTGGACACGAGAGCCCCCTGGTGAATCTCACCAGGGGGCTCTGTTCGATCCGGCGGACCCGTGCCGGTCCGCGTGGTGTGAAGGGACGGTGTCAGCGCAGGGGGATCTCGATCTGGCCGCCGCTCTGCTCGACCTCGTCGCTGGTGAAGACGTACTCGACTTCCATCGGGATCGACACGGCGTAGAACGCCGATTCGGGTACCTCCAGCGTGAAATCCCAGACGCATGCGTCGGTCGCGCTCGACGCCTGGAGGGTCGTCACACCGATGATCGTATCGTCCTGGTCACGAACCACCAGCTGGCGACCGGCGCGCAGGTCGGAGTAGCCGTTGAGTCCGACACAGCCGTCATCGGCGATCACGTAGGTCTCGTTGGGAGTGCCAGGCAGCACGACCCGACCGGTCAGCGTGACGCTCCCCACAGATGAGGCGACCGGTGAGGCCGCCGGGCTCGCGACGATCGCCGCACCGCGTGTCGTCGGGGTGGCGTGCGCGATCGGCGTGGCGGCAGCCGCCGGCGACGCCATCGTCACCGGAGACGCGACAGCCGCTGGTGTCGCCACCGCCGCCGGGGTTGCCACATCTGCTGGCGTGCCGGTGGCAACACGCTCCGTCGCCTCCTCGGTCGCTGTCTCCGTGGCGGGTTCCTCCGCGGCCTCGGTCGCGGCAACCGTCTCGGTGGCTTCGGCGGTCGGATCCTCGTCCTCGTCGTCGGCGCCACACGAGGCGACGATCAGGGCGAGGAGGACCATCAGCGTCAATCCGACGACTTTTCGCACAGCACATTCTCCCTCATGCCAGCGGTCGGGCAGTCCCAAACGGCGTGGTCAGGTGTATCCCAACATCCATCGTGTTCCCGTATTGTACGCAATGATCCCACCGGCACAGGGGGAACGTGCCCGATCTTCATCGCACGAGGCCTCGCCGGATCTTCTCCGACGGCGAGAGTCGCTCGGGATCGACCGGGACGGGGCGCTGGCCCCCGGCCGGTACGGTGGGCGTCGCGGGACGTCCGAGCGAGGTCACCAGGCGCTCGTACGCCGCCCGGGCCGGCTCGACGCTGTCCAGCAGCGCCTCCACGGTGTCGCCGGTGATCAGCTCCGGCACCACATCCGGATGGGCGCGCAGCACGAGCTCCCGAATCGCGGCGAGGTCAGGACCCCGTGATGCCTCCTGCAATCCCGCATTGCCTTGATCCTGGGTGGCTGCGGGCAGGTCATCGATTTCTTCGTTCATGGAGAAAGCGCCTTTCGTTGGGGATGGAGTCGGTGCCGTGGACGGCTGGACAACGGCGGGACACCCCCGCACAATGCCGCCGGTAGATCGTTCAGGTGTCAGGAGATCGATGTGACAGAACCAGCAGGCTCGAGTGTGACCGTCATCATCACGACGGAATATGGCGAGATCGAGGTCGCGCTCGCGACGGGGGCGGCGCCCATCACCACGTCCAACTTCATTCGTTACGTCGATGCGGGGATGTACAACGGTGGGCGATTCCATCGCACCGTCACCCTCGAGAACCAGTCCAACGCGAACCTGAAGAAGGAGAAGATCGGGGCGGGGATCGACCCCGATGCCGACCGTGGCCTGCTGCCGAACGACCGGATCGCCATCGAGGTGATCCAGGGCGGCATCAACCCCGACCGGCAGGACGAGCTCGGTCCCCCGATTCCCCTCGAGCGCACCAGCGACACGGGACTTCGCCACGAGGATGGCACCATCTCGATGGCGCGTCTGACGCCTGACAGCGCCGTCTCGGACTTCTTCATCTGCATCGGCGACCAGCCCGAGCTCGATTTCGGTGGCAGGCGCAATCCCGATGGCCAGGGATTCGCGGCCTTCGGGAAGGTGACCTCCGGCATGGAGGTGGTACGTGCCATCCAGCACGCACCCGCTGACGGTCAGACCCTCGATCCGCCGGTGCCGATCATCAGCATCGTCCGTCTCGGCTAGCGCGCCATCCAGGAGAGTCCGGAGCAGGACCCGACCTCGTGTCGGGTCCTGCGTTGTGCATCTCGCCATCGGGCGGCAGGGCTCGATGCCGCCTGCGATGTCGACCGGAAGCTGCCAGGCATGATCCTGCCCAGAGCGACGTTGCATGGACCTGGCGTCACTGCATCATCGACCTCTCGCCACCCTCGGGCGCAAATCCAGCCGGTCCAGCACCGCCGCCAGCGACGCGCTGATCACCAGGTCGTCGTGGCCATCCCGCTCGGGAACCGACCATCGCAGCAGGTTGCCGGGACCGTGCGCCACCTCGAAGGTGGTGGCGCTCAGCTGGGCCCGGTAGATCCGGGTCACCTGCGCCGCGTCGTCGACGCCATCGCTGTCATCCCGATACTCGAGGAACCGGCCCGAGTCAATCAGGCCGAGAAAATCCCAGCCAAGCTGGCTCTTGCTCTGCGCCGTGAACACGAACGGGATCACGTCGATCGCCGGACCTTCCGGCCGTCCCGCCAGCGAGCCCTTCAGGAACGACATGAGCCCCGCGCCGATGCCCGTCGCATCGATCACCACCTGGCGGGCACACCAGACCCGTCGGGCCAGATCGACGAGCGTGTCGTGCAGCTCCCGGTGCGGCACGCCGAACCATTGCTGCCGATCGACCACGCGGTACACGGCGCGACCATCCTCGCGCGTGCCCGTTTCGACCTCGAGTACGGTCAGGGCCGTGCCGTCGCGCCGGCGATCGGAACGAAACGCAAGCGGTCCACTCCCGGCCTCTTCCTCGCCGGCCACGTCGATCAGCATCGCGTAGTGGCGACCCGGCGTGCCCCGGTGCTGGCGAGCGTGGTCGCCCTGCATGCGCGCGATTCGCTGTCCGGGGAACAGGCCCGCGTCGCCGTCCAGCTCCTTCAGCTCGTACTCGGTGCGGATGAACGGGTGCGTCGGTCCGAGCTGGGCCATGCGCGCCCGCACGCGATCTCCGTAGGCCGGTACCTGTTCCGCGACAACCGGCCATGGCACCTCCCACAGGCGTTGCCGGCCGTCGCCGGCCTCCAGCGCGCGGAGGTGTCGCATCTGACGCGCCAGCAGGGTGGTGCCGCTCCAGACGGTTCCCATGAAGACGGTCATCGCGTTCGTGCTGGCCGCCATCGGGTCGAAAACGGCATCCCACACGTCGGGATCGATGTCCTGCGCCTCGTTGGCGACCAGCAGGAGGTCGGCGGTCTGGCCGCGCGCGTTGGCGGTGGGGGCCGCCGAGACGAATCGCGCCCTTGCCCTGCCGATCGCGACGGTGTCCTCGCTCGCGGTGCTGACCGACGCGAGCACGGGATGGGCGGTGAGCCGAGACCAGAGGCGGTCGCGGCTGATCCGGGCCTGCGGGTTCCGGGTGGGGGCGGCAACGATGATCGTCCCGCCCCGGCGGGAGTGGCGGACCAGGAGCGCCGCCAGCACCTGGGCCAGCAGCTCGTCCTTGCCGCTCTGGCGACTGAAGACGATGCCGATCTGGTCACCGGTGCCGCGGAGCACCCGGTCGAAGATGGCCTGCGCCGGTCCTGCCTGGTACGGGCGGAGCTGCCAGTGCGGCAGCATGAGCTGGGAGAAGGCGGCGACATCGGTCAGAGCCCGGCGCAGGAAGGGGGCGGTGGTCACAGGTTCATGATCCGGCTGAGGATGTCGAGCAGGATGCCGCCGACGAGCGCGAAGATCAGCGTGTTGATGCGGTTCCTGATCTCGCGGAGCTCGTCGGCGAGGCCTTCGACCATGTGCCGTGTGACCACCTCGTAGGTGGAGGCGGGACCAGTGTCGATGCCGCCGACGGAGTCGGTGGGATGATCACGACTCCGTGCCTCGGTGTGGCTCCGCTCACGCATCCGACGCACCTGCGTGCGCAGGGCCTCGGTAACGTGGTCGGAGCCCTTGTGGGTGTCCGCCATGTCGCGCTCCTTTCGTTCTTGATCCGGGAATCGAACGTGCTGAGGTGAGGGGAGATCGCTGAAACCATCCTCGGAGCCGGGCCGATGTCGGCGGGGCTGTCCGGTGAGCGCTACCCCTCATCCAGCTCCGCGAGAATCTGTGTCAGCGCACTGGTCAGACCCTCCGCCGCATCGCCGCTGATCGCACGCTGCGTCCTGGCCGCCTGCACCGCCACGCTCGCGACCCGGGCCACGTTTCCGGCCAGCTTCGCGGCATCCTTTTCCTCCGCCAGCAGGCGCATCAGCGCGAATCGCAGCGCGCCGATCTCGTCGGTGAGGCCCTGCTCGGCCATCGCCTTCGCCGCCTGATTGATGATCTGACTGACGTTCTCGTCGAGCAGCCCTTCGTACTCGCCACGCTCGAGCCGCTCCTGGAATCGGGCGCGGGCCCTGGCGAACGCATCGCGCTCTTCTCCTTCGGTATCCAGCGCATCGTGTTCCGTACAGTGGGTCGCCCCGGCGCGGACGAATCGACCGCACCCGGGCGTCTCACAACGGTGGGCGGTCATCATGGTGGGGACGCTCCTGACGAACTCGAGTAGAACATGTGTTCTACTCATTCGAACGCATCAAGGCGTCGTAAATGCGCCACCCATGACGACGCGTCGCCCATCGCGGCGCGCAGTCTGGAGATGAGCGCGTCGATCTGCTGCTGTGTCGGTGGCCGGAGCGGTGTGCCGAGCCGGTGGCGCTCCCGTGTTGCCGCGGCGAGCAGATGGATCGCCGTGCGGGGCTGGTCGATGCGGGCCGCCAGCGCGGCGATCCCGGTCAGCGTCCATACGGTATCGTGCTCGCTGCAGGTCGTGGCGATGCTGAGCGCGGCCTCGAGCATCTCCCAGGCCTGCGCGAGCTGGCCAATGTCCATGTATGCCCACGCCAGACCGTGGAGCGCCGAGGGATAGTGGCTGCGGTCACCCTGCTGTCGCCAATCTTCAGGGCTGCCTCGTGCCACTGGATGCACTCGTGATCTCGTCCCATTTCCTTGACTGCCACACCGATCAGGTTCGAAGACGAAGCGATCGATGGCGATGCTGCCGAGGCTTCGCAGGGTGGCCGCCATGCCCTGCCGATCCCCCGCCGCTCACCACTCGGTCAGGGCTCGTTCCAGCAACGTCCGGGCATGCACGGTGTCGCCGTGCCGGTCGGCGAGATCCCCAGATGCCATCAGCGCCTTGGCGAGTACGGCGTGGTCGATATCGTCACCCGCCTCCTGGATCAACGCCTCGTGCCACGCTCGCCTCTCTGAGATGTAGTTCGGTGCGGCCCAGAACCACGCCAGGGAACCGGCAAGCGTGAGTGCCGCTTCGACGTCCCCGTTTTCCCTCAGCCATGTCATTGCGGCACGGAGGTCGGGAAGGTCGGCTTCGACCCGATGGAACCAGAGCTCGGGCTCCGGTCCCATCGGGCCCGGTTCGGCATGCCTGGCGAACGCGAGGTACCAGGCCGCATGGATGTCGCGAGCCTGCCGGTCGATGCCCCGGGCGGCGATCTGTTCGCGCGTAGTCCCTCGCGGTCTCGAGCAACACGAATCGCGGCTCGCCCTCCGCGTTGGTGGCACTGCGCACCAGGCCGTGGTCGATGAGTGAGCCGAGAAGATCGGGGACCCTGGATACCGGGATGCCGGCGTCGGCCGCCATTGGTTCCGCAGCGTCGGCCGTGAAGCCACCCACGAACACCCCGAGGCGCTCCCAGCGGGCGCGCTCGTGCTCTCCGAGCAGATCGACGCTCCAGGCGATGGCGGCTCGCATGGTCTGCAACCGGGCCGGGGCATCGCGCGGACCGCCGGTCAGCAGCTCCAGCCTGTGTTCCAGCCGGGCGGCTGGGGCCTCGGGTGAGCGGACATTGCTCCGGGCCGCGGCAAGCTCGATCGCGAGGGGCAGGCCGTCCAGTCGCTTGCAGATGCCGATGACTGCCTTCACGTTGCGCTCGGTCAGCTGGAACGTCGGATGGACCGCCCGTGCACGATCGACGAACAGCTTCACTGCACTGGACTGTGCGGCCTCGTCCACCGGGAGATGGTCGTTCGATGTCGTCACGGCGAGGGACTCGACCGGAACGATGTGCTCCCCCGACAGCGAGAGGCGCACCCGGCTGGTTGCGACGACGGTGAGGGATGGGCACGCCTGCAGCAGGGCGCTGATCAGCGAGAGATCGTCACGCAGGTGCTCGAGGTTGTCGAGGATCAGGACCAGCGATCGCGACCGCAGCGCGTTGCGCAGCATCTGCACTGCAGGCTCGGCTCCCGTCGTCTCGATGCCCAGGACCTGCGCGACCGCGAGGCGGGTTTTTCCGATACCTCCGGGCCAGGTGAGTGAGATGAGCCGCACGTTCGGGCCGCGGACCAGTGAGACCACCGAGCGGATCGCGTCCTCCCTGCCGAACAGGGGGTGGTGCGAACTGGCACATCGGGCAGGCCAGGCCGCCCCCGGTGACTCCCGATCGGGATGGGGGGCCGGGTCCCTGCCGCTGGCGGAGGGTTCCACGCTCATGGTCACTGCCCATCCAGGTGGAGCTGGCTCGTCCTGGTTCTTCCAGGCTCAATTACAGGTTCGGGGCCGCGCGATGCGGGCGTGAGGTCAACCCTGGTGTTCGCCGGTGACCGACGCGATCAGGGCGTCGCGCCGACGCGCGAGCCGTTCGAGAAATTCGCTCGTCACCCAGCTGCCCGGTTTGCCGAGGTGCCCCGCCAGGTCGTCGACCGTCATCGCGGTCGCCCATACCTCCGACAGCTCCGGGTGGGGATCCGGACCGGCGATCGACGCGTGTCCCCGTTCGAGCCCATCCACGAGACGGTCGATGATCCCACGGTGCTCCTCCGGCAGCTGCCCGCTCACCTTCGCCACATGCAGGATCGCCCGTGTGCGAGCCAGATCCATGGGTGGCGGCCCCTCGAGGGTGTTTTCCCAGTCGATGATCGCGGTGATGTCCGTTCCATCGGTGAGTACGTTCAGGGGGTGGTAGTCGAGGTGGAGGAGGCGATCCTGGTCGGGGATCGTCAGCAGCAGATGGCGGATCGGTGCCAGCGATGACCCGCCGCGCTCGATCCAGCCGGCGGTGCCCGCGGCCAGTCCTTCCGGAGCGACGATCGTGTGCAGCCGGCCGAGTGCCTCGCCCATCCGCAGTCCGAGCTCAAGCGCCCGGTCGGGTGTCTCGCGGATGGCATGCCCGACGGGCGTGCCCTCGGCGAAGGTGGTCACCAGCAGCGGTCGGTTGCGAACCTTTCCCCGTGTCACCACGGTTGGCACTGGCACGCCGTGGTCCGCTGCCGTGCGCATCGCGAGGTACTCGCGGTCCGCAACACGGGTGGCGCCCTCCCGGAAGACCCGCACGACCAGCGGCGCCGTCCTGGGCGACGGTCGGAATGTCCAGAGCGAGGTGCTCCCCAGCCCGCTACCCAGGGGAGCGAGCTCGATGTCCTCGGGGAACCCAGCCTGGATCAGCCAGGCGTGAATGTCGTCCTGCATGCGTGCCCTCCATCGTCCGGTCAGGTGTCATCGGGGTCCCGGCTTCACGGTATACGATCCGGCGATATTGGAGAACGTGACGTGATTTTGGTACCCTCCTCCCTGCGTTGCCGGTTTGGCTGCTCCGTTGACCGGCAATCACAGGCGCGGCACCTCCCGTGCCTGACGCGTTTACCTGCGCCGGCGCGTGCCGGCGATGGAGGAAAGGTCTCATGCGAAAACTCTTCGCGATCCTGACAGCTCTACTGCTGTTCATGGTGTCCGCACTCGGGGCGATCGCCCAGGATGCAACACCGGCCGCGGATGAGCCGCTTACCGCCGGCGCCGTTGACCCGGCGGTCGGAGACACAGCTACCTACGTCGATGTTAGCGGCAACCCCGTTGCCCATGTCACCGTCGATTCGGTCGTCCGCGACTGGCAGGATTACGGCGAGTATGACGAGCCGGATCCCGGGGTCGAGTATGTCGCCTTCACCGTCACCGTCGAGAGCGTCGTCAACCGCGGCGCCGTCGAGGTGAGCGACTTCGACTTCACCCTCCAGGACAGCGCTGGCTTCATCTGGGGCACGGCGTTCGTCGATACCGCCGAGGGCGCCGAGATCACCACCCTCGAGGACGACCTGAGCCTCGCCAGTGGCGATTCGGCCACCTTCCTGCTCGTCTTCGAGGTGCTGCAGGGTCAGGAGCTCGCCCATCTCTTCTGGCAGCCGGACAGCGGCCGCCTGATCACCCTGGCCTCGCTCGAAGGGCAGTAGGCCGGGCGCACAATCGAGTCGCCTGACGACGACACCCCGCCCCAAACATCCGGGACGGGGTGTCGTCCTGTTCCGGCGGCAACGGACGCGTCGAGCAGGTGCTGACTCCCGGACCCTGCCGGGTGACGATCTCCGCCTCGCGAATCGACGCCGCCATCGCGCTCAGGGGCGGCATCACAATCGCGGAGCTCGGGATGTGCTCCCCGCCCCGATGCTGCCGGCCCTGGCCACTGGCAGCATCGAGAAGTACGGCTGCTCCAGCAGCTCCGCGTGGCCCAGCGAGTACGAGCGCTCGACGGTGCGACGAGGACGACCTCCGCTGGTGTCTGCACGTGCGTGTCGTATTTCCGGCCAGATTCGCCGGAAGAGACCGTCGGCGTATGGCGATCATCGTCGGTTGTGGTCGATGTCGCCTGTCCGGGATCGAGTGACGGGTACGGCTTACCCCTGATGCGGAGTGTTTTCCTGAGTGGCTTCGTCATCGGTCGGGCGGGTGCCACTGTGGATCGCCACGGTCCCGAATCCGAGCAGCTGGTATTTCACATCCTTGAAGCCCGCCTCGTGCAGCATGTCGGCCAGCTCGTGGGCCGGCGGAAAGGCCTCGACGGAGCTCGGCAGGTAGCGATAGGCCGTCAGGCTCCCGCTCAGCAGTCCACCCACCAGCGGCACGACCTTCTCGAAGTAGAAGCGAAACGGTGGCCCCAGGATCGGTCGCTTGAACGGCGTCATCTCGAGGATGATCGCCGCGCCGCCCGGGCGCAGCACCCGCCACATCTCGCGGAGCGCCGCGTCGTAGTCGGTCATGTTGCGCAGCCCGAAGGAGACGGTCACGGCGTCGAACCTGCGATCCTCGAACGGGAGATCGAGTGCGTCCGCGATCATGAAGGTCACATCCGGGCCGTGCTTCGGTGCCTTCTTCTTCGCGGCTTCGATCATCTCCTCCGAGAAGTCGGTGCCGATCACGTGTCGTGCCCCAGCCTGGCGGATGGCGAAGGCGAGATCCCCCGTGCCGGTGGCGACGTCGAGGACATCGTCACCGCACGACGCCGCCTGCCGCGCGACGATGTTGCGCCATGCGACATCCCGGCCGGCGGTCATCACCCGGTTCATGAGGTCGTAGCGCGGCACGATGCGGTTGAACATCTGTCGCACCCGATCGCCGCTCTGGATCGCCCCGCGCTTCCTCGTTGAACTCGCGGCGGGCGTCGTCGAATCGTGTTCCTGCTCCGGATCAGTCATCGTATCGGTGTCCTCGTATCCGGCGCCGTCGATGGCTCGGTACTCTCGGTAGGGGCGGTCCTGCGACCGCTCGGCGTGTCCGTGCGTGCACGCCTCGGCTATCTGGCCAGGATCAACGCAATCGCCAGCAGCACACTGTAGACCAGCTGCATGCGGGCCGTCGCGGCGAGCGTCGCGTTGAGACTGCGACCGTGGTTGTGATGGATCTGCCGCCACAAGTTCCATGCCAGCGGCCAGCTGCCTGCCGTCAGTATCCACCACCGGTCGAGCCAGCCGGCCAGCCAGAAGGCGATCGGGCTCGCCAGCGCGACCGCGAGCATGGCCCCGTATTCCACCTTCGTGAGATTCGGCCCGATCCGCACCGCCACGGTCCGCTTGCCGCTCCTGGCGTCGGTCGGCAGGTCGCGCAGGTTGTTCACGACCAGGATGGCGACCGCCAGCGTCCCGATCGGTACCGACCCTGCCAGCGCCAGGGGAGTCAGCTCGAGGGTTTGCAGGTAGGCCGTGCCTGCCACCGCGACCGGTCCGAAGAAGATGAAGACGAATACCTCGCCGAGCCCGAGATACCCAAGCGGAAACGGGCCGCCGGTGTACGCCACCGCGCACACCATCGCGGCGATGCCGAGCGCGAGGATCGGCCATCCGCCGCGCACGACGAGCCAGAGCCCGCTCGCCATCGAGAGCGCCAGGGTGAGGACCGTGGCCCGCATCACCGCGCCGTGCGAGAGCAGACCGGTCGCCGTCACGCGCAAGGGGCCCATTCGCTCGCTGGTATCGGCACCTCGACTGAAGTCGAGCGCATCGTTGGCGAAGTTGGCGGCGATCTGGAGCAGCAGGGCCGTGATCAGGGCCATGAGCGCCGCGAGACCGTGGAACCCGTCCTCGTGGATCGCGATCGCGGTGCCGACCAGCACCGGTGCGATCGCTGCGGGCAGCGTCTTCGGTCGCGCCGCGAGCAGCCACCGCCGCCAGGTGGGCGGGATATCGATGGTGGTTGTGGCGGTGGAAGGCGTCATGGTGCCAGGGATCTGTCGGACCGGCCCGTGGTGAGGTCGATGGTGTCGATGAGTCGCGTGCTGCCCGCGCGTGCCGCGATCAGGGCGCGTGCCTCGCCCTCGAGCCGATCCAGCGGCTCGAGGGTGTTCGGGTCGACGATCGTGAGGTACTCCACCTCGACCTCCGGTCGGGTTCCCAGGAGCACGCGGGCGGCGTCGAGCAGGGTGGCGACCGAGCGCTCACCCGCCTCCACGCGGTCACGCAGGAGCATCAGCGAGCGTGGGATCACCAGCGCCGCCTCGCGATCCGCGGGCGACAGCCGCACATTGCGCGAGCTCAGTGCCAGCCCATCGTCATCCCGGATCAGCGGGCAGGCCACGATCTCGCCCGGCAGGGAGAGATCCGTGGCCATGCGACGGATCATCGCCAGCTGCTGCCAGTCCTTCTCGCCGAAGTAGCTGCGATCGGGGCGGATCTGGTTCAGCAGGATCGACACGACGGTCGCCACGCCGTCGAAGTGCCCCGGGCGCTGCTCGCCCTCCCAGCGCGCGGTGATCCCGGCGACGTGGACCGTGGTGGAGTGACCCGGTGGGTACATCGTCTCCACGTCGGGCGCGTAGATCGCGGTGGCACCGTGCGAGCCGGCCACCTCGACGTCCCGCTCGAACGGGCGCGGGTAGCGCTCGAGGTCGGCGGGGTCGTTGAATTGGGTCGGGTTGACGAAGATGCTGACGATGACGGCGTCGCACTCGGAGGCGGCGCGCCGGATCAGGCTCGCATGCCCCTCGTGCAGGGCGCCCATCGTCGGCACGAGCCCCAGTGTGCCCGCGGGCCGCCATCGACCGATCTCCTGCGGTGTCCGCAGCACGACTGGCGCTGTCATGCCTCGGTCGCTCCCTCCTTGTCGAGCGCCTCGTCCACGCTCCCGGGCAGCGCGAACCCGTGGTCCAGAGTCGGGTAGGCCCGTGACCGAACATCGGCCGCATAGCGCTGGATCGCGTCGAGGATGACCGTCTGCAGCTCCGTGTAGCGCTTCAGGAACTTCGGTGAGAAGCCGAGATCCATGCCCAGGACATCGTTGATCACGAGCACCTGACCGTCGCAGTGTGGACCCGCGCCGATCCCGATGGTCGGGATCGGGAGCATCGAGGTGATGCGGCGGGCCAGCTCCGTCGGGACGAGCTCCAGCACGCACGCGCTCGCTCCGGCCTCCGACACCGCCTTCGCGTCGGCGATGATCGCCCGCGCTTCCTCGAGCGTCCTGCCACGCACCTTCATGCCGCCCCCGCTCGCCGCCGTTTGGGGCAGGAGACCGATGTGGCCGATCACCGGGATCCCGGCGCTCGTGATCGCCTCGATGCGCTCGGCGACTCGTTTCCCACCCTCCAGCTTGACGGAGTCGGCCCCGCCGTCCCGGATGAGACGCACGGCGCTCTCGACCGCGAGCTCGCTGGATGCCTCATAGGTGCCGAAGGGCAGGTCGGCGGCGATGTGTGTGTTGGGCGCTCCCCGTCGCACCGCCCGGGTGTGGTGGATGATCTCCTCGATCGTGACTTCGGTGGTGGTGTCGTAGCCGAGCAGGGTCGTGCCTACCGAGTCTCCGACGAGGATGATGTCCACACCTGCCGCCTCGACGATGCGCGCGTGCGGCGCGTCGTAGGCCGTGATCATCACCAGTGGGTCGCGTTCGGGGTCCTGCTTTCGTGCCCGAATCTGGGCTGCTGCCATCCGGATCCGTTGCTGGTTCGGTGGAGGCATGGAAATGTTCGCTCCGTTACGACTGCTTCGGGTGACCCTCGCGTGCCCGGATCAGGGAGGTCACCAGCTGGTTCGCGGGAACGGCGATACCGCGACGCCGCGCTTCCCGCACGATCGCGCCGTTGATCGCGTCGATCTCAGTGCGCAGGCCGTTCTCGAGGTCCACCAGCATCGATGACCGGTTGTCGCCCGTGGCGGTGGCCACCTCGCTGACCGCGTTGAGGACTTCCTGTGTGTCGAGCGCGAGTCCGCGGGCGTTGGCGACCGCGGTTGCCTCGGTGGCGAGGAGCCGGCACGCGTTCTGAAGATCGCGGTTCTCCCGCACCTCGCGGTTCGGCACGCCGGCGAGCGCCGTGACCGGGTTGATCGCCGCGTTGACGGCCAGCTTGCGCCACACCCAGCGATGGATGTCGTCGACCGCACTGGTGGGGATGTCGGCGCTGGTGAGCGTGGTCGCGATCTGCCGAAGCCGGGTGTTCACCTCGTTCGACTTGCGCCCGATCACGGTGATGCCCTCGCCGGTGTGCCGCACACTTCCCGGCGCGGTGCGGATCGCCGCCTGGGTGGTGACACCGAGCCAGACGTGCGGGCGAACACCGTCGTGCAGGAGTGCCGAGCGCAGCTGGGCGGCATTGCCGAGCCCGTTCTGCAGGGTGAGCACGACCGCATCGCGCGTCAGATAGGAGCGCAGCGGCCTGACCGACTCACCCGTCGCCCAGGACTTCACCAGCACGATCACCAGCTCGCTGCCCTCGACGTCGGCCGGGTTGCTGGTGGCCTTCACGGGGATCACATGGGTGCTGCCATCCCGCTCGGTGAGCTTGACCCCATCCCGCGCGATCGCCTCGAGGTGTGGTGACGGGCGGCCGTACAGGATCACCCGCTCCGGGCGGGTGGCCGCGTCATCCGTCCCGGCGCCGGATGCCATCGCGCTCGACAGCCGTGCCGCCATGAGAGTCCCCATGGCTCCCGCTCCCACCACAGTGATACGCACCGATGCTCACCCCTTGTCGCGCTGAACCGTCGCCGCCGGCCCGGATCCGATCCGGCTCGGCCGACGATGCCTTGCCGCTATTGTCGCACGATTCCGGTGGGCGGGACGCGCACGAGCCGATGCGTGATGAGAGTGTCCGTGCACGAATCTCCGGCGGTCGGACCTGATCGATGGGGGCGGGGAAGGGGACCGCAGCAGCGCGGTCCCCCGGCTGAATCATGTCTCCTGCCGGATCACTTGAGCTCGCCGACGCGGCGTCCGGGCTCGTCGCTGGTGATCAGCACGACGGTTGGCCGCGCCGTCACCGCCCCGTCAGGCCACAGGCTCACCGGATCGTCGACCGTGCCACCCTCGCCGGGGTGTTGCACCGAGACGAAGAGCGCCGTCTGGTCGGTGTTGAAGACCGGTCCCGAGCACTCTGCACCGGGCACCGTGCTGAAGAACTGGCGGGAGCGTCCGCGCTCCTCGCCCTCGGTGGGTGCGACGAACAGGCCGTCGTTGCCCGGCAGATTGCCTGGCATGCCGTCAGTGGAGATCCAGATGTTGCCGTCGAGGTCGAAGGTGACATTGTCGGGTGCGGCGAACGGGCTTACGCCCTCCGCACCGCCGTACCAGCTGCCGCTCTCCTCTGGATTGCCGGCGAGGATGAAGATCTCCCACTGGAAGGTCTCGGCGGCGTGATCGTTGCCGTCCTCGGTGATCTCGATGATGTGCCCGGCGACGTTGTTCGGGCGTGGGTTGGCCTGGTCGATCTCGTCGAGCGAGCGATTGCTGTTGTTGGTGCAGACCAGGTAGACCTTGCCCGTGGCGGGGTTGGTCTCGAAATCCTCGGGACGATCCATCTTCGTCGCCCCGAGCAGGTCGGCAGCCAGGCGGGTCTTCGCGAGCACCTCGCCCTGTGACCCGAAGCCGCTTTCCTCGGTCAGCGGTCCTTCCCCGAATGTCATCGGGATCCACTCGCCGGTGCCGTCGTCGTTGAACTTCGCGACGTAGAGCGTCCCCTCGTCCATCAGGTCCGCGTTCGCGGCGCGATCATCAGGGTTGTACGAGCCGGCGGTGACGAACTTGTAGGCGTAGTCGAAGCGTTCGTCGTCCCCCGAATAGAAGACGACCTGGCCGCCCGGCGCCACGACCGAGGTCGCACCCTCGTGCTTGTTGCGACCCAGGGCGGTGCGCTTCTTCGGTGTTGACGTCGGGTCGTACGGGTCGAATTCGACGATCCAGCCGAACCGGAACGGCTCGTGCGGCTCCCGGGCCAGGTCGAAGCGAGGATGGTAGTCCTCCCAGAGCCGGTCGGAGGCGCCTTCGTTCAGGCCGTAGCGCTCGTGCGCGATGCGTACCGGGTCGTCCTCCGGCAGCTCCGCCAGGTTGGCGAAGTATTGCTGGAAATTCTCCTCGCCGGTCAGCACGGTGCCCCAGGGGGTCGTGCCTCCCGCGCAGTTGTTGAGCGTGCCGACCACCCGGGTGCCGGTCGGATCCTCGCTCGTCCTGAGCAGGTCGATGCCGGCCGCCGGGCCGGTGACCTCCATCTGCGTGGTCGCCGTGATGCGACGGTTGTAGGGGGAATCGAGCACGGTCTCCCACCGGCCATCCGCGCTGCGCCGGATCTCGATCACGGTGAGACCGTGGGCCGCGAGCTCGGTGTCGACGATGTCCCGGGAGGTCGCGATCAGGTGCTCGGGGACGTCGTAGTCCTCGTTCGCCTCGGCCTCTGCAGGGTCGAACTCCGGGTTCGGGGTGAGGTACCCCGGAAACATCAGCTCGGGGTTGGTGTACTCATGGTTGACGACGAGCAGTCCGTGATCGGCGCTGTCCGAGCCCAGCGGCAGCGGCAGGAAGCCGATCCAGTCGCAGTTGTAGCCGAACTGCTGTGACTGGCTCTCGGCGGACTGGTTCTCGATGTCCCACGCCGGCGCCCCCGCCACGACCGGGTCGCCCCAGCGCAGAAACGGCACCGCGGTGTGTCCGGCCGCGACCACCATCTCGTCGCCCTGGTCGAGCGCGATGGCCTCGAAGCCGGTGCCCTCGGTCGATTCCGTGACGGGCGTGGCCTCCGGTGTGGCGGCCGGGGTCGCCTGTCGCGCGAGGGCGTGCCGGCCGAGCGTCAGCACCATCCCCGCACCGATGCCGCTGCCGAGCACCCCCCGGCGGCTCCAGCGCCGCGCGAGCACCTCCTGCATCGTCTCGCCGCGACCATTCGTCGACAGAACAACGTCACGGTCCCCCTCGTAGAACTCTTCGCTGCGCTTCACGTGCTGTCCTTCCCTCCTCGGAGCGTGAGCCATGTGTGGATATGGGGGGCGGTTCGTGCTGCCGCAGGTGGCGCGCCACCCCTTGAAACCAGTAGAGCGTGGCGCCCGCTGGGAAGGATCAGATCGGCATTAACGGGAGATTGAGGAATTGTTAGAGGCAGGGGAGCCGGACCGCTCGACGATCGCTCGGCTCCAGCGATGAGGAGGATCGATGTGCCGGATCTCGAGCCTTTCGGCACACGACGAACCCCGCGCACGGCGACGCGGGGTCGCTCGGCGGATGGATCGTTGACGTGCTTACCAGTTGGCGCGCAGGAATGCCGCCAGCAGGAAGACCGTCGCGATCAGGAAGATGATGCCCATGCTGAAGATGGTGAGGACGCCAATGGCTCCGGTCCAGATTCCAGTAACCAGCCAGACAATGGGCGTGTCGCGGGTTGCGGGCAAGGACGCCACAACGGCAGTCACCCCCAGCGGGAGCGATATCCCGATCGCCAGCGCAGCGTTCTGGCCCAGCACGATGAGCGGGACCGCGCCGGCGCTTGCCAGCAGCAGCCCACCGTAGCCCATCATCCTGCCCGGTGTGTCAGATCGCTCGGTCGTGGACACTGGTCTTCTCCATTCCCGATATTCCGCCTGCGACCTGCCGGTAGCTGGCGTCAGCGAGGGGTGTATCCAGACGTTTCGTCGGCACTGGCGTCCGTTGACGTCGCGCCAAGCCGGCGCTCCAGCATGGCGACGGTCCTCTCATGTCCGGTGACGGCATCGAGCGTGTCGGCCCCCTCCCGGTTGAGCTCGTTGAGAATGCAGATGCGAAACAGCTCGGCGCGAACCATAAGCTGGTCGATCTCGGCCACATCGCTCACGAGCGAGAGGATGGACTCGTCCGCGCCATACCAGTCCAGCGCGTCCACCACGACAATCGCCTGCGCGTACGCGGCCGGACGCCAGTACGGACTGAAATCGATCACGGCGGGTGCACGACCCGGCTCGAACAGGACGTTCTCGGTTATGTCACCGTGAATGACCTGGCCTGGGAGATCGACAGGTTGCATAAGGGCCTGAAGTCGCTGGACGAGCGGCGCGAGGCGAGGGTGGAATGTCGCGGACTCCTCGCCCCAGGCAATCCGGTCGGCACGGGCGAAGGGAGTGTTCCTGGTATCGAGGAACGCCGGTTTCGCGACGCTGCGCAACGCGGCATGGAACGCGCGACACGTCTTGATCACACTGTCCCAGCAATCCCTGCGGTGGACGCCATCGACGAATGTCCATGCCTGCCAGCCCTCGACCACCCATGCACCGTCAATCGCTTCGACCGGCTGCGGCAGCCGAAATCCTGACTGCCTGACCTCCCGGCAGACCTGGGCGATCCAACCCGCTTCCTCGGCATCATGACACGGCTTCAGCACGATCGGCCCGCAGCGAAACGCCTCTCCCTGTCCACCGGACAGCGGAACCGGCTCCTCCCGGCATCGGAACGCCTCCTGGACGGTGATGGGTGGGATCGAGCGTTGTGGTGCGGACATGTCACAGCTCCCGGCGTTGGCCTGATTTGGGCCCAGTTTGACCGCCACGTCGGCGACGGGACAAGTGCTATCGTGTGCATGGTGACCCTCTGTACTGACGGCATGGCATCATGAGCAGCACTCCTGTCGGTCGATGAGTCCCTGGAGCTTGAAGAGGGCTCCAGCATCACGCATGAGTACGGTGAGGGTGCCTTGTCCGCCCTCGCCGGCAGCGTGCTACACCATAACCGCATTGCCGGTAAGGTTTACCGCACATTGGTCCTGAGTGCAGAAGCCACGCCATGCCAGGTCTCCATCAGTGATGTGACGTGTCAGGTCGGCAACGTCTTCTCCTGCCCGGACATGATGGTGGCGTGTGGGGAACCCGAATCTGAACAAAACCACCTTCCGGAGCGATCCATGCCTGCTCATCGAGGTCACCTCGCCGAGCACCGTGTCGAACGACCGGCGCGAGAAGCTGCGTGTCTACCGCCACATCCCCTCTGCGCGCGCGTACCTCATCGTGGATCAGGGCTCTCGCTGGATCGAGCGGCATACTCGCGATGCCGATGGTGTTTGGCAGCGCCGACCACCTGAACGATGGGGTGATCCCCGTGCCGTGCCCCGAGACCGGCCGGACCCTGGACGATAGCTACCGGGACTCTCGTGACGTATCGGCGACCTGTCTTCGCCTGCTGGTCCGACGTGTGTTCAAGCAGACCCTACGACTCGCGTCCCAGTCTGCGCTCAGATACTCGATGCTGCTGTCGCGGCTGGCGAGATCCGTCCCGACATCGAGGCCTACGAGCTGCTTCGCGGCGTCGGGAATCTCTGCGTCGGGGCAGGCGACAACCAGCGTTACGATGCGCGTCGCATGGTCGAGCTCGTGATCGCGGGGTTGCGCCTGCACGATGACTGACGTGTGGGGCGGAGACTGTGATAGCATGCCCGCAAACCGAATAGCCGCTCTCTAACGGGAGCCCGGAGGTGCCGGGCTGAGAGGGTCGCCGCAGACGCGACCGACCGTTGAACCTGATCGGGGTAACGCCCGCGTAGGAATCGGAGGAACCATGTCCCAGTACACCCGAATCCTGTCCCGTCGCGCCAGTCGTCGCACCGTGGCGAGGGGATCGCTCGGTTTCGCCGCGGGGCTCGCCCTCACCGGACGCATCGCTCCCGGCGTGGCTGCCCAGGATCCCGCCAGCGTCTCCGTCGCGCTCGACTGGTATCCGAACGCCAACCACGCCGGGCTCTACCTCGCCCAGGATCGTGGCTACTTCGAGGACGCGGGACTCGACGTCGAGATCTACACACCGGCCGATCCCGCCGCCGCGCTCCAGACCGTCGGCGCCGGCCGCGATACCTTCGGCATCTCCTACCACTCGGAGATCCTCTTCGCGCGCGAGCAGGGAGTGCCCGTCGTCTCCGTTGCCGCGCTCGTACAACACCCGCTCAACTGCCTGATGATGCTCGAGGAATCCGATATCGAGCGGCCGGCCGACCTCGCTGGCAAGACGGTCGGCACCGCCGGACTTCCGAGCGACGACGCGTACCTGCAGACCATGCTCGAAACGGATGGTGCCAGCATCGACGACGTCGAGGTCGTCAACGTCGGGTTCGACCTGCTGCCCGCGGTGCTCTCCGGTCGCGTCGACGCCGTGATGGGGACCTACTGGACCCACGAGACGATCCTCGCCGAGCAGCAGGGCACGCCGGTGCGCTATCTCCGCGTCGAGGAGTGGGGCGTCCCGGACTACTACGAGCTCATCCTCACCGCCGGAGAGACGACCATCGCCGAGCACGGCGACACCATCAGCGTCTTCCTCGGAGCCATGCAGCGCGGTTACAACGATGCGATCGCCGATCCCGACGCCGCCCTGCAGGTCCTGCTGGCCGCCAGCCCGGACCTCGACGAGGCGGTCGAGCGTGAGGGGCTCGGGCTGCTGATCCCGGTCTGGACCTCCGATGGCGAGGTCGAGTTCGGCACCCAGACGGCCGGGCGGTGGGACGCCTTCGGCGCCTGGATGAAGGAGCAGGGCTTGCTCGGTGAGGACGTCGACATCGCGGCCGCCTGGAACGGCGAGCTCCTGCCGACGGCCAGCGCCACCCCGGCCGCGACCCCTGAGGGCTCGTAGCCCTCGATCAGCAGACGCAGATTTCCGGATGCGATCAGGGCGACATCGTCGCCCTGATCGCCTTGTCGATCACTCCCCGGCTCTGCGTGGGAGACATAATCGAAGCGCTGGTAACCTCCGAATCTCCGTAGATCATTACGGTTGACGCCGTCGATACGTCGCGATACGGTGGAAATGGTGGGTTCAACGGTATCGATATGTGGTGCAGGCCGGTGGGTCGGTGTGCACCGAAGAGGAGGAGTGCGTTCATGCGGGCATGGAGAGGAGTGTTGCGATACGTCGCGGCGCTCGTGTTGGTAGTCGGTCTCATGGCGGGAGTGCTGGGGCAGGCCGCCGCGCAGCAGGATGCCACCCCGGTGCCGTCCGATTCGTCCCAGGTCACGATCCACATTTCGTCATCCGATCCGTCGGTCACCACGATGCCGGCAGGCTCCTGGTGGACCGTTTCGTCCACCACGGGCGGTGAGGTCGCCGGTGGCGACTTCTCCGGCGATCAGCTCGAGCTTCCCACCACGGTCACGATCGACACGCCCGTTCCCTACGGCGAGTACCTGGTGACCGTCGGCGCGACCTGGGTCTTCGCGCCCTACGAGCACGTGCACACGGCCGACAGCCCGACCGAGACTTGGAGCGTCGTGCTCGATCCCTACGTCGAGCAGCCGGTGCCTTCGTCGTTGAGCCTCTCGATCGCCGGTGGCGGCGAGGCGGACGTCTCCCTGACGTGGGCGCTCGATGACGCGGCGTCCATGGAGAATGTCGCCGGTGGTTCGGGCGTCTACAGCCTCCCGACCATGCTCTGGGAGGGGACGCTGATGCCAGGCGATTACTGGGTGAGCATCTATCCGGATGGGGACTACGCAGCTATTTCCGAGCTGGTCACCGTTGAGCCACGCGTCCCGTCGGCGCCGTTCGCATTCGAACTGATACCCATTCATCCCGACCCGACGCCAACGAGCGAGCCGACGGCCGAGCCGACCCACACCGACAAGCACAAGGACCACACGCACAAGAAGGACGAGACGAAGGAAGAGGTCACGACCCTTCCGAGCACCGGCCAGGGGAGCGGTCCTTCCGGTGACGGAGACATCTGGACCATGACCCTCGGAGCGGCTAGCCTCCTGCTGCTGGCGGTGAGCCTCGTCGTGCGCTCGCGCCGCGCGGAGGGCTGGCGCGTCGATACCCGTCGATAGATGAGAGGGCGTGACGGTTCTCCGTCGCGACCGACCCACCAACGAGCATCCCACGAAGCGAGGGACACCCGTGTCCCTCGCTTCGTCGTCTCCGGGGTCGGGCGGAGGGCATGAGGTCGTGGCGGTTGCGGCAGCGACGGAACCGACGTGCACGGCTCCGTGTCTGCGTGCATCATCCGCCATATCGATATTCCTCGTCGCCTCGCGACCGCACGAAAGGACTCGCCTGCATGGCAACGACCGCCTCCACGGACTTCACGCGACAGCTCCGCTCCCTGCGACAGGCCCGCCGCTTTACCGGCCAGCCTGTACCGGACGAGATCGTGAACGACCTCCTCGAGGTTGCGCGCTGGACGGGCAGCTCGAAGAACACGCAGCCCTGGCACTTCATCGTGGTGACCGACCCCGAGGTCCGGCAGCAGCTCTCGACCGCCGGACCGTACGCCGGCTTCCTCGCGGGCGCACCGCTCGTGATCGTAGTCGCGATGGCGGGTCGAAACCCGGGCAGCGAGTCCTACGACGAGGGCCGCGTCACGGAGCGCGTGATGCTCGCCGCCGCCTCGCACGGGCTTGGTTCCGGCACTGGCTGGTTTCTCCCTGGCGCCGAAGGCGCGGACCGCGTCAAGGAGCTCCTCGGCATTCCATCGGAGATGTCGGTTCGCCAGGCGATCGGCATCGGCTATGTTGCCGACGGGGAGCAGCGGGTGAGCTCGGTGGCGGGCGGCCGCAAGCCGCTCGACGAGATCGTGTCCCGCGGTCGCTTCGGCCAGCACTAGACACGTGGGGAAGACGCCCGGGCCGGATTGGTCTCCAATCCGGCCCGGGCGTCGTTTTGCTGTCCGGAGCCTTTCGAGACCGCTTGGCGAAACATGCGGATTGGACCTTGACAGGGTTTAGGAATAAACGTATAGTACTAAACAGTCGATGCGAGACATCTCGTAGATCGCTTGGGGCCCGAGGGACCCGCATGCACCACAGAGGGAGCAAAGGTATGACGGAAGCAGCTACGAAGACAACCACCACCTGGACCATCGACCCGAGTCATTCGGTCGTCGAGTTCGCCGTGAAGCACATGATGTTCACCACGGCCAAGGGTCGGTTCGAGGACTTCGCCGGCACGATCGTCTTCGACGAGCAGAACGTCGAGAACTCGCGGGTCGATGTCACCATCAAGACCGCCAGCGTCAACACCAACACCGCGGATCGTGACGCGCACCTGCGCAGCGCAGACTTCTTCGACAGCGAGAAGTACCCGGAAGCCACCTTCCGCAGCACCCGGGTCGAGCCGCGCGGTGACAACTCGTTCGTCGTCTACGGTGACCTCACGATCAAGGATGTGACGAAGGAGATCGCGCTCGAGGCCTCCTACCTGGGCTCCGGCAAGAACCCGTGGGGTGTCGAGGTGGCCGGCTTCGAGGCGAAGACCTCGTTCAACCGCAAGGACTTCGGTCTCACCTGGAACCAGGCGCTGGAGAGCGGCGGCGTGCTCGTCAGCGACGAGGTCAAGCTGAACCTCGAGATCCAGGCCCAGCGGGTCGAGGACCAGGCGTAGTCCTCTCGAAACGGATCACGCGAGCAAAGCCAGCCCCGGGCGGTGCCGCCCGGGGCTGGCGTCGTCGTGCGTGGAATGGTGTGAACGAACAGCAGGCGCCGCCTTGTGTACTATAGGGAACGAGTTGGTCATGTCGTTCCCGATCCGTCCTGCCGTACCGACCGTCAGGTAGTGCCCTCCACCATGGTGTATTCCCCCTACGCAGCGCGTCGCAAACGACCTCGATGGCCATGGGTCGCCGGTCTGGTGACGCTTCTTGCCTTCATCACCTTCGCCGGGCTCGCGGCCAGCACCGGACCCTTCGCTGACGAAGGATCCGCCATCGGCAGGCTCGCGCAGAACCAGCCCACGCCGACCGCCGGCCCGGTCCAGCCAACGGAGACGCCGGCCCCCACGCCCACGGAGGCGGCCGAGGCCACCGAGCCCGCGCAGGATCCCGACGCTCCGCTGCGCACGGCCGAAGCCTGGTTCGGGTATTGGGCCAACGCCGACTTCGCCGGCATGTACCGTCTCACCAGTGACACAACCCGCACGGTGATCTCCGAAGCGGAGTTCATCGAGCGCTACGAGGCAATCCATGCCGAGGCGGGGATCAAGGAGGTCTCCGGCGCGATCACGGGTGAGCCGGACGCGGAGGGACGATTCCCGTACGAGGTCACGATGACGTCGAGTCTCCTCGGCGAACACACCGAGTCCAACGCGATGCTCATGGTCCAGGAGGGCGGGGAGTGGCGTGTCGCCTGGACACCTTCCCTGATCTTCAGCAAGCTCGGCGACACCGGCTGTGTCGACTGGAAGGGTGAGCCCCTCCGCCGCGGCCGCATCCTCGATGCCAGTGGCGATGTCCTCGCGGAGGACGCCGAGGTTGCACAGGTGGGTGTCGTCCCCGGCGATCTCGTCGATGAGGATGCCACCATCAGCCGGCTCGCCGAGATCATCGACATGTCGCCTGAGGACATCCGCTCCATTTACCAGCGGGACGGCATCGCGCCGGAATGGTTCGTCCCGATCAAGAACCTGCCCGCCGATCAGGCGATCGACCTCATCAACCAGGTGCAGGGCATGCAGGGGGTCCAGGTCCAGCGTGGGTACTCGCGCGTGTATCCCGAGGGGCCGCTCTTCGCCCATGTGACCGGCTTCGTCAGTCCGGCCACCGAGGAAGACGTGCTCGCGGACGAGTCCGGCTCCGTGCAGCCGGACCAGATGGTCGGCAAGGCCGGGCTCGAATACGGCGCCAACGAGATCCTGGCCGGCAAGCCCGGTGGCAAGCTGCTCGTCGTCGAGTGCGATACGCGCGCCGAGCGCGACGTCATCGCGGAGACCCCCGGCGTCCCGCCGATGGACATCACCATCACCATCGACATCGATTTCCAGCGGCAGGTGGACGAGGCGGTCGGCAATGTCGACCAGCTCGCCAGTGTCCCGGACGGGAGCCGGCCCGACCACGAGGACGACAGGAACCAGGCGCGTGGCGCGGCGGTCGTCATCGACCCGCGCACCGGCGCCATTCTCGCAATGGTGAGCCACCCCACCTACGATCCCAACGACTTCGTGACGGGCAACTTCACCGATGAGGATCTCGAGTTCCTGAACGATCCGGTGCTGCGGCCGCAGGCGAACCGCGCGGCGGGAGAGACCTACCCGGCCGGCTCGATCTTCAAGGTCGTCACCACCGCAGCGGCCATGGCGCATCTCGGCTACACCGGCGAGACACCGATCGACTGTCCCGCCTCGTTCAGCATCGGTGACCAGACGTGGAACGACTGGGTGGTTGAGAACGGGCTCAGCGCGCAGGGAGCGCTCACCCTGCACACCGGACTGGTGCGATCCTGCAATACCGTCTTCTATCAGATCGGGGCCGACCTCGACATCGAGGGCTCCAACCTGCTTCCCGACATGGCGAAGGCCTTCGGGCTTGGCTCGCCGACGGGCATCGAGTACTTCCCGGAGGCCACCGGCGTGGTGCCGGATCCGGAGTGGAAGCTCGCCAACATCAACGACGGCTGGTCCACCGGCGACAATGTCAACCTCTCGATCGGCCAGGGATACCTGCTGGTGAGCCCGCTGCAGATGGCGAATGCCTACGCCGCCATCGCCAACGGCGGTGAGCTGCTGCAGCCGTACCTCGTGGACACGGCGACCGTTCCCGGCACCGACCAGGTACAGCAGATCGGCGAGCGGAAGGTCATCCGGGAGCTGCCGCTCACCGAAGACCAGGTGGCCGAGCTGCAGAGCGCCCTGCGCGACCAGACCTCCAACGACGCCGGCGTCGGCTCGTCGCGCATCTTCGGCGATTTCGATTGGCCGATCGCCGGCAAGACCGGCACCGCCCAGAACGGTCCCCAGGACGGCTCCGTGCCGCCTCACTCCTGGTTCGCGGCCTACGGACCCGCGGACGGGGAGGCCACCATCGCCTCGGTCGTCATGTTCGAGCAGGTGGGCGAGGGCGTGCAGTACGCGGCGCCGGTCACCAGGGCCATCTACGAGAGCTACATCGGCAGCAACGTCGCATCGACCCAACCCTGACGAGCGATCGTCCACCGGCACACCGGTGGACGATGTCTGTTCACCGTACGCGGATCCGCAATGACGTGGTCACCTGCAATCGACCGACCCTCCTCGCCGGGGCGTCGCGACAGCATGGAGGGTCGGGCCGCAGCACCTCCCTCGCACGGTCCTGTCTGGGGCGATCGTGCCGCCGAGGCTGCCGATCGGGACCTCTTCTCATGCCGATCAGCACTATGCAGCCGGGTGGCCGGTTGTGTATACTGCGCTACGTCTCTATGCGCAACGCTGCCCATGTGCCTGAGACATCCTGGGACATCACAAACACGGCACATCAACGAGGAGACTGCCTGATGACGATAGCCCACAGCAGGTTTGCGCAGAGCTGACGTCGTTCGCCCCCGAATGACGTCGCAGGTGACGGAGCCAGCCGGCTCTGCGATCGCCTGAACCACACCACTACCCAGCTCCATCGAATCATTCACGTCTCGCCGGTCAGTACTTGCCCGGTCGTACCTCGCCGTGCTGTCCCTGCACGCCGTGGCGCGATCTGCCCATCGATGCAGCCGGCCCCACCTCGAGGAACAACCATGCCTGCGATCACCGAAGCCCGCAGCGATCATCCCCCTCTGCTCTCCGCCGAGGGGCAATCCTACCTCGTCGGTGACGAGATCTACCTGCGTCCCCCCGCGCCCGCCGACGCGGACCTCGTCCAATCGTGGAAGTTCACCGTCTTCCCGATCTCGCCGGATCGTATCCGGGCCCTGATCGACGACGGCAAGAAGGGCGACGATTCCGCGCGCCGCCGACCGCAGCTGCTGATCGTTCGTCGGAGCGACGAGCGACCGGTCGGCTCGATGCTGCTCAACACCGGGTGGTTCCCGCATCACCACATCGACATCACCATGGACCCGCTCTTCGGGAGCAACGCCGATCGATGGAAGGGCGAGGCGCTCGCTCTGATGATGCGCCACATGGTCGAGGAGTGGCAGGTACCGATCGTCTCGGTGTTCCTGCTCGCCGATGAGGGCGTCGCGATCGAGCGTCTCCAGCGGATCGGTGCCCGCGAGTGCATGCGCTTCCCGGAGATGTTCGTCCGAGACGGCAGGCGTGTCGACTCCATCATGTACGAGCTCCTGAACAGGGATTGGGTCGAACGATTGGGAGACCCTGCGGATCGCGAGCTGCCCCGGGCGGGTACCGGGGAGCCACGGCCCGTCACTGCACCGATCATCCCGGACGGCGATCCGCCGGCGAACGCCGTCCGGATCGGCCCGCGTGTCTACCTGCGCCCGATCCAGGAGGAGGATGGCAAGGCCTCCGCCTTCTGGAGCATGCGGGAGACAGACACCAACTGGTCCAACGGGCGATTCGCCGTTGGACAGGGTCAGTGGTGGAACGAGATGAAGGAGCTGCAGGGGGAGACCCCCCAGAAGTGGGTGCGGTTCGCGGTCTGTCTGCGGGAGAGCGATGAGGTGATCGGATTCGTCGGGATCGAGGGCATCAACTACCGACACCGGTTCGCCGAGTCGGAGAGCGAGCTGATCAACCCGGCCTGCCGCGGTGGCGGGTACGGGTCGGAGGCCAAGCATCTGCTCTTCGACTATGCCTTCAACACGCTCGGTCTGCACATGCTCCAGTCGTGGGTGTTGTTCGACAACACCCGCTCGGCAGCCGCGCTGCGCAAGCAGGGGTATGGCGAGGCGGGTCGCGCCCACTGGCTCACGATACGCGAAGGCACCTACGCGAACGTGGTCAGCTTCCATCTGCTCGCCGATGCCTGGCGCGCGATGCCGAGGCGACCGTTGGGAGATTCCGAATAGTGGCAACGACACGATCTGGACAACCCGGAACCGGTGAGGCCCACCTGACGAGTGCGAGACAGACCTATCTCGTCGGTGAGACGGTCTACATCCGCTCCGTGACGCCTGCCGATGCGGAGTGGGCCAGCGCCTGGAAGGACACCCTGTTCCCGCAGGCGCCCGAGCGGGTGCGGAGCTGGATCGAGGACGACTTCACGAAGAACAGCAACCCGTACCGTGTCAACACCTACCTGATCGTGCGCAGGAGCGACGATCGCCCGGTGGGCTCGGTCCGGACGGACTATCGTGGTTTCCCGCACCATGACGTCGATGCGCGCATGGATCCGCTGAGCGGGGAGCAGGGGCTCGCCTGGAAGGCGGAAGCGCTCGCGATGGTGCTGCCGTGGATCGTCGATGACCAGCAGCGGCCAAAGGCGGGGATCAAGCTTCCTGCGAACGAGACCCCCGTGATCGAGGCCATCCAGGCGATCGGCGCGCGGGAGACCGCCCGGTTCCGGGAGAAGCTGGCGGCGCCCGGTGGCGGACGCGTCGACGAGCTCACGCTCGAGTATCTGAACGCGGACTGGGTGGCGCGGCTCGGAGACCCTGCCGAGGTGAGCTTCCCGCGCACCGGCACCGGTGAGCCTCGTCCGGTCACCGCACCGATCGTGCCGGACGGTGATCCACCGACGAACGCCATCCGGGTTGGACCGCGCGTCTACCTGCGGGCCCCGCAGAAATCGGACGCCGAGGCATTCGCGTACTGGGCGGCGCGCGAGGTCGACGCGAGCTGGGACAACGGACGCCAGCCGTTCAGCGTGAGCGCCGCCAATTCGTGGTTCGAGGGGTTCCAGAAAAAGACGCCCCCGAGCGTGATCGATTTCGCGGTCTGCCTGCGCGAGACCGACGAGTTCATCGGACTGGTCGGGGTGCTCGGACCCGATTACCACCATCGATTCGGCGAGTCGGCCAGCATGATCGTCAACCCGGCATACCGCGAGGCCGGCTACGGCTCCGAAGCGAAGCACCTGCTGTTCGACTACGTATTCAACACCGTCGGCCTGCATGCGCTGCAGTCATACGTGATGTTCGAGAACCCCCGCTCCGCCGCCGCGCTGCGCAAGCAGGGATACCGCGAGGCGGGCCGCGATCACTGGATCATGAACCGCGACGGCAGCTTCGTCAGCTTCGTATGCTTCGACCTGCTCGCCTCCGACTGGCGCGCGATGCCGCGGTACGACCACGACACCAATCCGTAGCGGAGAGGTCGATCTGCTCCCGGCCGCTTGTCGGGCGGCCACTTCCGAACGAACAGGACAACAGCCACATGACGCAAACGAAACCCACAACCAGCCCGACCTCCGAGAATGCCCCACAGGGGGCGAAGTACCCGCTCCAGTGGCAGGGACAGACCTTCCTCGTCGGTGAGGAGATCTACCTGCGACCGATCGACAAGGACGATGCCAAATGGTCGATGTCGTTCCGGGACTCGCTCTTCCCGCTCTCGCCGGAGCGCACCGAGGAGTGGATCACCGGCGACATGCTGAAGGGTGAGGGCAAGCAGCACCTCGGCATCCGTCGCAAGAGCGACGAGCGCGTCGTCGGCATGGCGACCATCGATCGGACCCAGATCGGCGGGCGCTGGCTGAACCTGCATGTCGACCCGCTGTTCGGCAGCAAGGCGGACGTCTGGAAGCTCGAGGCGCTGCGAATGATCCTGGACTGGGCCGTCCGGGAGCAGCATCGTCCGGTCCTGCACACGATCGTGCCCGCCAGTGACCAGTCGCTCCTCGACGGCGCCAGGAACCTCGGCATGCGGGAGACCGCCCGATTCCGGGAGTACTTCTTTCGCAACGGTCAGCGCGTCGACGCGCTCGTGCTCGAGTACCTCAACCCCGACTGGGTCAACACCCTTGGGGATCCGAACGAGATCGAGCTGGAGCGCGCGGGAAGTGGCGAGCCGAAGCCGGTCTCGGCATCGGTGCCGCTCGACGGCGATCCCCCGAAGAACGCGGTGATGGTTGGACAGCGTGTCTACCTGCGCCCGTTCACCAAAGCCGATGCCGAGCAGTTCGCGATCTGGTCGCGACGTGAGGAGGCCTCCGAAGCCGGGTTCAACGTGGGCCGGTACATGATGAGCAAGCTCGGCAAGTGGAGCTGGGCGGAGAACTTCCAGAAGCAGGAGTTCCCGGAGTGGATCCGTTTCGCGGTCGTCGACCGGGAGACGGACGAGCTCGTCGGCGGGAACGGCATGCTGGACATGCACTACCACGACCGGCGCGGTGAGACCGAGAGCTTCTTCCTGCCGAAGTACCGCGGGCAGGGGTATGGCACCGAGGGGAAGCACCTCGTGCTCGACTACGCCTTCAACCGGCTCGACCTGCACATGGTCACGTCGTGGGTGTTCTTCCCCAACACGCGCTCGGCAGCCGCGCTGCGCAAGCAGGGATACCGGGAGGCCGGCCGGATCAACTGGCTCTACTCGAACAAGGGGACATTCGACAACTTCGTGGTCTTCGACTACCTCGCCGAGGAGTGGCGCGCGATGCCGCGCCGGTAGCGTTGCCGGCGCGACCGCATCCCGGCAGGCGTTGTCGGGCCGGAACACAGCGAGCCCCGGGCACTCGGCCCAGGGCTCGCTGTGTCTCTCGATGATCGGGTCAGCTGATTTCGTCCATCGCCGCGTCGATTTCCCTGTGCTCGGGGAACCGGCCCTCGGCCTTCTTCGAGTAGATCAGCCTGCCTCGGTACGTCACCTCGAAAACCCCGCCACTGCTGGGGATCAGGGTGATGCCTCCGGAGACGTCGAGTGGCCGGTTGTGAAGGAGATGCTCCGCCAGACTGGCGGCGCGCTTGTCATAGCCTCAGGATGTGCAGAACTCGATCTGCATCGACGGGGCGGTCTGGTCAGTGCTCATGCGAACGATCCTTTCCCTCACGTCATACCGGCTCGCCGGTTGCGCTGTCGGTACGACGTTTCGTGTATCGATGCCGACAATGGTACCAGTCGCCACCTCGGACACAAGCGCCCCGGCGACCGCACGGTCGCCGGGGTGTGAGCTCGCTGCTGCTTGGGAACGCAGTGATGGTGCGCCACGGGTGCGGAGCCACCGTTCGCCGTGGCTGTGGTGCCCTACACGATGCGGTACGCACCGTAGTAGTGACTGCTGTAGTAGTCCGAGTAGAGACTCGAGATCGTCACGCCGGTCGACTCGTTCTCCGCATGGATGAACTGTCCGTCGCCGATGTAGATGCCGACGTGCGAGATGCCTTCGCTGAAGGTGTTGGCGAAGAACACCAGGTCGCCCGGAGCCCAGGCACCCCATTCCACGAACGCTCCGTACCCGGTCTGCCCGGCGACGCCGTGGCCGATATCGATACCCACCGTGTTCGCGATCACGAACTGGGTGAAGCCGGAGCAGTCGAAACCGCCCGGTGTGTTGCCGGCCCAGACGTAGGGGGAGCCGAGATACTGCATCGCGAACCCGACGATCGCGTCGCCGGAGGTGGAGGTCTCGGCGCTGGGTGCCTCTTCCTGCGCGCTGGCCGGCAGCGCCGTGCCGAGCGTGCCGCACAGGGCGAATCCAACGAGGAGCACGCGGATCGCCGAGTGCAGGCGAGCGGTGCGCGAACGGGTGTCCAGCTTCGGGGCGCATGCTTCGCCCTCCGTCCGGATGGACGGCTTCATCGAATGCAACATGATGTGGTGCGATTCCTTCCCTCAGAGGAATGACGGGGCCGGGGATGATGGTGTGGCTCCGTCAACGTTCGGTGATCGCCGCGTCGGGCGACCGGACGTGTGGTGGCTCCTTTCTGCTGCGTTCATGTGGCGGATCGAGAGCCGATCCGCATTCGACGTCGCCCCCGGGCCTCCAGCCACGGCGCCAGGGGGTGGTTGCAGCGAACCGCGTGGACCCTACCACACATCTGTGCCATGTAGCCACCGAACGAACGTCGCCGTGATACGCCGGGTGCGTGAGCATGGTGCGGAAACCGGGCGGTTGGGCGCGTCCGTATTGGTACAATCTTGGCGAGATGTTCCCCCGCGGCACCGCTCGGGCGCGAGGCGCGCGACGGTGTGGCCGGGTCCATGATGTAAGGTGAGGTGCAGGCAGCACCTGTCGCGAGCGTCGCGGCGTGCATGAGGAGAGACACACGATGGCCTACCGGTTCGTGCTCGAGGTGCCGGAATCCGTTGCTCAGGAAGTCAACACCGCGGTCGGCACGGTGCCGGATGCGCAGGTGCTCGTCATGCGCAACTCGCATGGGCTCGGGTTCAACGATCCCTTCGTCAACCTGTCGATCGCGGCGCACTCCCTCGCGGTGGTCGAGCGGATCTATCAGTGGATGCTCGAGTACGGCCAGCCGTGGCCGGATGTGCGCCTCGTGATGCACGACGGCCGCCGCGTGAGTTTCGCGAAGGCCAATGTGAGCCTGATCATCGCCGCGATCCGCCGCGATCAACCCTGGGTGGACCACACCATGCCCCAGATCGGCGTGCATGAGCCGAAGCCGTGGCTGAGCGCGGCCGTGGAAGTCCAGCCCGAGGTGCCGACTCTCTACCTCGACGACCCGGAATCGCTCCAGCGCCGCTTCGAGACTGCCCCGAAGGTGCCGGTTCACAATCTCGCCCCGGCCGAGCAGTACTACGACGAGGTGCTCGATCTGCACGTTGTGGCCCGGGCCCGCCGCCGCGAGGACGGCACCTTCGAGGTGATCGAGGGCTACTACGACCCGAAGATGGCTCGCCTCCACGGTGAGGAAGCGGACGTCGTCTTCCTCGAGAACGGCCCGCTGCAGATCAACCTCGAGCGGGTTCCCCGCGGATACCCGCTGCCGTACGCCGCGAATCCCATTCACCTCCACACGACCGCCACGCCGGACCACATCGCGGACGTCAGGGGACGCATCCTGGTCTTCGGCAACGACGTGCTCGAGTCGGAGCCCGGCACCCTGCGGTTCGTCGATCCGTACAACGTGATCTGGACCATCACGCCGGCCGTTGCGATCGAGGCGCCGGCCCCCGCCGCGCTGCAGGGATAGATGGCATGCTCGACAGCTTTCGGGACCTCATCGACGGCCTGACCCAGACGCCATCATCGCTGCGCGAGCTGCTCGGCAACCCCGTGCCGGACGACATCCCCGCGGATGTCAAGGCGAGGCTGGCCGAGCTCTGCACGCGAGAGAAGGTGGAGGTCAGGCGTGTGCAGTCCGTGATGCGCGAGCGGCGGGCCCGCCTGCGTCCCATCGAGTACGAGCCCGAGCTCGCTCGCCTGGATGACACCGAGCGGTCACCGGAGGAGATGCTCGCGGAGTTCAACAACGAGCGCAGCGAGTTGATCTCGCTGCTCGTGAATCTCACCCTGCGCGACTGGGACCGGAAGGTGGATCATGACGAGAAGGGCGAGATCACGCTCGCGGACGAGATCGAGAACCACCTGACCTGGGATGAGGACATGCTCGACGAGTTCGAGCGTGCGATGTCGTGACTCCCTGGCACAGCGAAAAGCGCCGATGGTTGGGGGCCAACGGCGCTTTTCGAGAAGGGATGGGGGGATGTCAGCCGGGTGGTACGCGACGCTGGTTGGGGGGAAGCGTCGGGTGTCCGTTCACCCTCTGACATCACTAGAGTAGTACATGTGTTCTAGTTGTGCAACCCCTCGAACAGGTTAGGGATCGGTGGAGGTATGCCTCATGGCGATGGATCCCGTGGTGGTCGTCGGCGGTGGCCTCGCCGGCCTGACTGCCGCCCGCAGACTGCACGATCTCGGCTACCCCGTCCGGGTCTTCGAGGCGGAGCCGGAGATCGGTGGCCGCGTTCGCACCCGACGCCACCCGGACGGCTTTCTCATCGATCGCGGCTTCCAGATCCTGCTCTCGGCATACCCCGCGCTGCGTCGCAATGTCGATCTCGAGGCCATCGGCGCGCGTCCCTTCGATTCCGGCGCGCTGGTCTGGACCGGGAAGCGCCGGGTTCCCCTCCGCAATCCATGGCGGCACCCGCGTGGCATCGTGCGTGACATCACCAGCCCGGTGTTCGGGGTGGCCGACAAGGTGCGACTCGCCCGCTGGGGTGTCGAGACGAGCCGCGCCCCCTGGACGACGATCGCCGAAGCCGCCGTCGCTACCGATGACCGATCGATCCTGGGCGAGCTGCGCGCCATGGGGTTCAGCGAGGCGTTCCTCGATCGCTTCGCGAGGCCGTTCTGGGGTGGCATCACGCTCGACAGGTCGCTGTCGGTGAGTGCCGGCGGCGCCCGGTTCACCACGAAGATGTTCCTCGAGGGCGATGCGGTGTTGCCGCGTGACGGGGTGGCGGCGCTGCCCCGTGCGATCGCCGCCGGCCTGCCCGCCGGCACGATCGAGACATCCACACCGGTCGAGGCGCTCGTGATCGAGGGGTATCGCGCGACCGGTGTGCGCGTGGGCGGCACGACCGTCCCGGCTGCTGCGGTGGTGGTGGCGACGGACCCGCCCACGGCTGCCCGCCTGACCGGCTTCCCCACGATTCCGACCGACGGTGTGGGGTGCGTCACCGTCTACCTCGCATCGGGGACCGATCCCGGCATCGGCACCCTCCTCACCATCGATGGCACGGGCAGGCAGGCGGTCAACCACATCGCTCCGCTCTCGGCGGTACAGCCCGCCTACGCCCCCGAGGGCCAGCACCTGCTCGCCGCGGTGCTGCTTGGTGAGGAGGCAGTGAGCCGAGACGACGATGACAACGCGCGGGTCGCCCTGGAGTCGGCCAGGGAGATGCTGCAGCTGGAAGACCTCCGCGTTGTCGAGGTGGTACCGGTGCCGTTCGCGCTCTACCGGCAGGTGCCGGGCATCCACCGCCGTCTCCCCGACGCCACCACCGGCGTCGAGGGACTCGTCCTCGCCTCCGACGCGACGGTGGACGCCTCGGTCAACGGCGCCATCACGAGTGGAGAGGACGCTGCGCACGCTGTCCGGATGACGATCGGCGACAATCTGGGGAGTGAGTCGTCGTCATGGAGCCTGGATTGAGTCATGCATGGTGAATACAAGGTACCGAAGGGGAAGCTCGTGGTCGTCGATCTCGAGCGGGACGGTGATCGCCTCCGCAACGTGCAGATTTCCGGAGATTTCTTTCTCTATCCGGACGATGCCCTCGACGCCTTGAGCGCTTCGCTCGAGGGGGCGGTCGCCGGTGCGAGCGAGGCGGTCTATCGGGAGATCGTGACTGCCGCCGTGCCTCCCGGCACCGAGATGGTGGGCTTCTCACCCGAGGCGATCGCGATCGCGGTGGTCCGCGCGCAGCAGGATGAGCCGGAGGAGGGAACGGATCGTGCCGACTGACATGCTGGATCGCTGGCGGGAGCAGGATTGGCAGCTGATCCCCCCGACGCGCCTGAGCGCGTCGGAGAACCTTGCGCTGGATGAGGTGCTCACGGGCCGTGTGGGGCGCGGCGAGCGCAAGCCGACCATTCGGTTCTGGCAATGGGCCGGCCCAGCCGTGATCCTCGGGCGCTTCCAGTCCGTTCAGAACGAGATCGATGCGGATGCCGCCAGGCGCAACGGGATCGAGATCGTGCGTCGCATCACCGGCGGCGGCACGATCCTCGCGCAGCCGGACGACGTCATCATGTACTCGATCTACGTGCCGGACTCGTTCGTGCGCGGTCTCAGCTTCGCCGATTCCTACCGCGAGTTCGACCACTGGGTGATCGATGCGCTCGGCGAGCTGGGTGTCAACGCCTGGTACGAGGGGCTCAACGACATCACCTCCGAGGGTGGCAAGATCGGCGGCGCGGCGCAGGCGCGTCGTAACGGCGCCGTGCTGCACCACGCGGCGGTGGCCTACCGGATGGATCACGAGCTCATGGGTCAGGTGCTGCGCATCGGCCAGGAGAAGCTGAGCGACAAGGGGATTCGCTCCGCCGATCGTCGCGTCGGCCCGTTGCGGCAGCAGATCGATCTCGAGCGCGAGGAGATCACGCAGCACTTCATCGACTTCTTCCGGCGCCAGTTCGGGCTCACCGACGACACGATCACGCCGGATGAGCAGCAGGAGATGCAGCGGCTGGCCACGGAGAAGTTCCAGACGCGCGACTGGGTCTACTTCCTGCCGTAGGGAGACGGCGACTGCCGCCCGCCGCGCTCGAGGTGGCAGATCGCGCCATGGCGACACCGTGCAGCCTGGCTCGGTGTGATGCCTCCCGAGCGAACCGGTCGGCCCGCCGTCGACATGGCCGACGATCCGTCAGGGTTCCCCTGTTCCTGACACCCACACTTGTGTACGCTTCTCCGAGGACCAGTTGGCGCCTCGTGACGTATGTGTGGGTGAGGAAGAACGTGGGATTCGTGCGTCGTGTCTTGGGGACATGGGTTGCGGTGGTGCTCGTGCTGGCCGGCAGCGTGGTGGCCGGTCTTGCGCAGGAGGGCGGTCTGACGCCGCAGCAGCGCGTGGAGTACGCGCCCAACGAGCTGGGGAAGATCCCCATCCTGCAGTATCACCTCTTCACCACCGATCCCGCCGAGGAGAACCAGTTCACGCGGACCATCGACGACTTCCGCGCCGACCTGCAATGGCTCTACGACCACAACTTCTACGTGATTCCCATGGCGGACCTGATCCGCAACGAGATCTCCGCGCCGCCGGGCAAGCATCCGGTCGTGCTCACCTTCGACGATGCCACCCCTGGGCAGTTCCGCCTGCTCGAACAGGACGATGGCACCCTCCTGGTCGATCCCAACTCTGCGGTCGGCGTGATGGAGGAGTTCTATCGCACGTACGACGACTTCGGGCGGGGAGGCTTCTTCGCCCTGCTGCACTTCAACTGCTTCGGCGGGGATATCGAGCCGGACCAGGCCCGGTACTGCCATCGCAAGCTCGAGTGGCTGGCCCAGAACGGGTACGAGATCGGCCACCACACCTGGGGGCACCAGGATCTGCTGGATATCCCTGACGAGGAGTTCCAGTACCAGATCGGCGAGCTCTGGAAGTGGATCGAGGAGCACGTGCCAGCCGAGGGGGCGCGCCCCGGCATGCTGGTGATGCCCTACGGCAACTACCCCGACCGCGAGCTGCACCAGGAGCAGCGCCGCATGATGCGGGAGGGGATCCCGTACGAGGGAGAGACCTACCTGCTCGAGGCCGCCTTCATGGTGGGCGCTGAGCCGGCCCCATCGCCGTCGAGCACGGAGTGGGATCACATCTGGATCCCGCGTATCCAGGCGTTCGACGAGGAGCTCGAACGGTGGTTACCGGAGATGGAGAATGGGGGCGTTATACTTTACGCAAGTGATGGGGACCCGAACACGATCACGGTTCCCGATCCGCTTCCAGGACCGCTCGAAGGCACGCTCGATCCCGACCTGATCGCGGCCAGCGGCAAGACGCTCATCCAGTACGATCCCGCGTCCGGCGAGCCGATCGGATCGACATCCACCGGTATCGCTGGCATGTGGATGCGCGAGCAGGACGATCCGGCGGCGTAATCCACCCAACAGGCAGGACCTCCCACCATGGCAACAGTCTCAGCCCCGACCAACGTCGACACCGACACCAGGAAGCAGCGACGCATCGTGGTTGCCGACGAGCTCGGCTACTGCTGGGGCGTGCGGCGGGCACTCGACATCATCTCCGATGCGGCCTCGCCCGATAACAAGGTCGCACCGATCGGCGACATCATCCACAACCCGCAGGTGGTGCAGCGGCTCCGCAGTCGGGGTGTCGAAGGGGCGAAGGACCTCGATGAGGCGGAGCGCGAGGGGTTCAAGCGCGTCGCCATCACCGCGCACGGCTACGGGCCGCAGCTCACCGAGGAGGCGAAGGCACGCGGGCTCGAGATGATCGATACCACCTGCCCGCTCGTGACCAAGGTGCAGCGACTCGCCCAGAAGCTCGTCAAGCAGGGATACTTCCTGGTCGTCTACGGCGACGACTACCACCCCGAGGTGCGGGGCGTGCTGAACTGGGCCAATACCAGCAAGTCGGTCGCCGCCAAGAAGATCGAGCAGCTCCCCTGGAATGCCAAGCGGGGTGAGGAAGGCGAGGGCAGGATCGCTCCGCCGCGCAAGGTCGCCGTCGTGAGCCAGACGACCAAGAACATCGACGAGCTGATGGAGTTCGCCTCCAGGCTGCAGGAGATGGTCGTGCCCCTGGGCGGCGAGTTCCGCCTCTGCAACACGATCTGCGAGCCGACCACGCTCCGGCAGGAATCGCTCAAGCGGCTCGTCGGACAGGTCGACCTGATCCTCGCCATCGGCGGCAGGAAGAGCTCGAACACCGCCCGGCTCGCGGACGTCGGCAACCAGCACGGCGTCACCTCCTACCACATCGAGAGCCAGGCCGATATCCAGCCCGAGTGGTTCGACGGTGTCCAGAACGTCGGCGTGACCGCCGGGGCCTCGACTCCGGATGACGTCATCCAGGAGGTCGTCGACTACATCGCCGAGACGTTCGGCTTCACCCCGCCGGAGGGCGGGATCCGGCCGGTCGACCCGGACTACGTTCCGGCGTTCTAGCGCACACCCCACACGACACTTCGACGGAAAGGGCCGGCTTCGAGCCGGTCCTTTCGCGTTGGTGAGATCCCTCGGTGGCACGGGTGCGGGCGGGTGCGGTCACCATGCGTTCGGCCCGACTCGCGCCCCTCGCGTCGACCTGGAATCGCGGGCACCCTGGGCGGAGAAACCGGCTCGACACGCGGACGATCCGGGCGTCTCTGCACATTCCGGTCATTGATACGCATTCCCCCTGTTGCAATTCGGCGCTACCCGGTTACAATCCGGCATCGGCATCAACCGGCATGGTCCAATGCCTGCATTTCTGCGTATCGCCCGACTGCGGGAGGGCTGGACCTACGCCTGTACCAACTGGAAATCGTTATGCAGCAGGAGCACACGAGTGATTCAACCAGACCCTCGGCACACCTTTCCGTCTCATCCATGAAGGCGTGCGCCTCCGTCGTCGCGACTTCCTCCTGGAAGCTCGCCATCGACCTCGCCACCGAGGAGCTGCGCGGTCTCGATGCCCCTGCCACGTCACCCGACCTGCTGATCGTGTTCATCAATGACGCCTGGCAGGAGCACTACGAGGAGATGCTGTACGAGCTCCGGCAGCGGATCGGGGCCACGACCGTCGTTGGCAGCAGTGCCTCCGGCGTGCTCGCGGGCCGGCACGAGTACGAGGATGTGCCGGGCATCTCCTGCCTCGCCCTCTGGCTGCCGGACGTGACCGTCACCCCGATTCGCCTGCACCAGGAGTCCCTGCCGATTCTCGACGATCCGGTGACCTGGCACGCGACGACCGGCGTCGATGCGGAGCGGGTCCGGGGAATCTTCCTGCTGGCCGATCCATTCAGGATGGATTCCAATGAGCTGCTGTCCGGACTGCGTGGCTGCTATCCCGGTGTCCCCCTGGTTGGCGGCATGACCTCCGCCAGCACGCACCGCCGGCAGACCTGGGTCTTCCTCGATGGTCAGGTCTACGACGAGGGCGGGGTGGCGCTGCTGTTCGAGGGACCGTTGCGTCTCGTCCCGCTGGTCGCGCAGGGCGCGGAGCCCGTCGGCGAGGCGTGGACGGTCACGAAGGTCGACCGCAACATCATCCTCGAGATCTCCAACCGGCCCGCGCTCGACGTATTGCTCGACACGGCCGACATGGTCGGTGGTGATCGTAGCCGGGAGTCGTTCCCCTTCGGGGACTGGCTGATCGGTTTCGCCGTCAACGAGTATCAGGACAGCTTCACCCGGGGCGACTTCATCGTGCGGGGGATTCTCGGCGCGGATCAGGAGCGCCGCGGGGTCATCGTGGGGGGCATCGCGCGGGTCGGCCAGACGGTCCAGTTCCAGCTCCGAGACCCGTCGCTCGCGGCGGTGGACCTCCGGCAGACCCTGCTCGATGCGCGCGCATCCCTGCGCGACACCTCACCCGTGGCGGCGGTGCTCTTCACCTGCAACGGGCGCGGTGAGGACATGTTCGGTCGGCCGCACCACGATACGGAGACGGTCGCCGCGCTGCTGCCAGGAGTGCCGCTGGCCGGCATGTTCTGCAACGGCGAGGTCGGGCCGGCGGGGCCGAAGGGCGTGCCCATGCTGAACGGCTTCACCGCCACCGTGGCGCTGCTGGTTCCGGATGGCGTGGATGCCGGCGCCCCCTGAGGGATTGCCGGCGCTTCGGAGGAGCGGCCGTCCGATCACGCCCGGTCGGGCAGCATCCGCATGCCGAGGGCGGTGGCAAGCAGCAGGCTCGCCACGCGGGTGCTGTGACCCGTGGTGTCGAGCAATGGGTTGAGCTCGACCATCTCGAGCGAGACGATCGGACCCTCCCATGCGCCGAGCCGGCGCACCACCTGCGATGCCTCCCGGAACGTGAGTCCACCGGGGGCCTTCGTGCCGGTGCCAGGCGCCACGGTCGGATCGAGCACATCGATGTCGAATGAGACGTGCACGCCGGTGACACCCCGATCCGCGAGGTAGGCGAGGGCTCGATCGAGACCCTCGGCCATCCCCGTGTCGGTCCATTCCTCCATCGTCAGCGCCCACATGCCTTGCGACACGATGACCTCGCGCTCGGCGGGGTCGATGTCCCGGATCCCGAGCAGGACCACGTCCCCCGGATCGACGATCTGGTGGCGGCCCACCATCTCGCCGAGCTCGGGGAGGGCGGCCCCCTCCACCCCGATGGCGGTGGCGAGCGGCATCCCGTGCATATGCCCGCTGGGGCTGCTCGTCGGCGTGTTGAGGTCGGGGTGGGTGTCGAGCCAGATCACGCCCGGGCGTGCGGTTGCCATCGCCGCACCGGTGATCGCGCCGAAGGCGAGGGAGTGATCGCCGCCGATGATGACCGGCAGCATTCCGGTCGCGATCGCCTCGTGCGCCACCCCGGCGAGGGCGCGAGACGTGGCGAGGATCGGGTCGCGGAAGGAGAGATCGCGGTGGTCGATGCGACGCTCGGCGTCCTCGGGCACCGGGCAATCCAGTATCACTGCATCACGGAGCCGATCGGCGTGACTCCCGACACTCTGCGGTGTCCACAGCGACCGCAGGGCCTCGTGGAGCGCCGTTGCTCCGAGCTCGGCACCGTGTCGTTCGGCCCCGAGCCAGACGGGCGCCACGATCGGCTGGATCGGTGCGCCCAGGAGGCGGTTTCGGTTGTCGGTTGCAGTCATTCTCGCTACATCTCGTTCGGCGCCTCGATTCCCAGCAGGGCCAGGCCGTTGCGAAGCGCCACGCGTGTGGCGGCGACCAGGGTGAGCCGTGCGGTCTTCACGGGTTCTTCCGACTTCAGCACCGGACAGGCGTGATAGAAGTCGTTGAACTTCTTCGAGAGATCGTAGACGTAATTCGTCACGTAGAGCGGCCGGTACTCCGCCGCCGCTCGCTGCACGACGCCCGGCAGCTCGGACAGCGTCTGGAGCAGTGTCAGTTCTTCCGGTGCCGGCTCGGACAGTTCGAGAGATTCTACACCGGTCAGCGCATCGGCCTCGGTGAACCCGGCATGCTCGAGGATCCGGCACGCGCGGGCATGGGCGTACTGGATGTACGGGGCGGCGTGACCGTCGAAGGAGAGTGCCTCTTCCGGGTCGAAGACGATCACCTTGTTGCCGTCACGGGCCAGCATCGTGTACTTGATCGCACCGATGCCGACCTGCCAGGCAACCTTCCGGCGCGTCTCCTCGTCCATTTTCGGGTTCTTGTCCTCGATCACGCCGATGGCGCGCTCGAGCACCGCGTTGCGGACGTCCTCGAGCATCGGCGCATTGCCTCGCCGCGACGAGATCACGCCCGTCGGCAGCATCACGAACTCGTACCCGAGGTGGATCGCGTTCTTCGCCTGCTCGAAGCCGGAGAGCTCCAGGATCTTCGAGATCTGGTCGAAGTAGAGCGACTGCCGCACGTCAACGACCCACACGGCCGTGTCGACGCCGTAGTCGACGAACTTCATGCGGGTCAGCGCGAGGTCCTTGGTGCTGTAGAGCGTGGTGCCGTCCGAGCGCAGGATCGGCATCGTGCGGTAGGTCTCCTGCTCGAGCCCCAGCTTCTCGTCGATCTTGACGACCGGGAGCCCGTCGCTGATCTCGGCGATGCCCTGCTCCAGAAGGTCCTTGACGATCTGCCGGCCGGCATCCTCGACCTGGCTCTCGTAGAACCACTCGTCGAAGGTGGCGCCGAACTCATCGAAGATCTGCCGCAGCTCGATCAGGCTCCACTCGCGCGTCCGCTCCCACAGCGCGACGAATTCCGGATCCTTCTTCTCCCAGAGCTGGAACGTATCCCTGACTTCCTGCTCCCACCGGTCGGTGTGCGGCCACCAGTCGATGTGCTCGTTGAGTCGCTCCCACTCGGCGACGCGCTCGTCGGCGGTCATCCGCTCGCCCTCGTCCACCTCGGGCTGGGGCTGGGCTCCCTCGCCGCCCTCTTCCGGTTCCGGCGGGGCGTCCCGCTCGGCAACGAGCTGCTCACCGACGATCGGCCAGAACTTCACCATCACGGTGTTGTCGATGAACCGGTTCGGGTCGATGTCGTTGCCGTTGGTCACGCAGCCGAGCAGGTAGGCGATGTCCTCGCCCTCCTTGTGTACCTCCCAGAGCTGCTTGAGCATGCGGTCGATCGCTTCGACGAAGACCGGATCTTCCTTGATCAGCCGGTTGAGGAATTTCAGCAGGTCCTTGCGGTAGGAGAGTCGCGCCGAGGACTCGGCGTAGATGTCCCCGAGCCATCGGCCGCGGGAGCCAGTCTGGCTGGGCTCCTCGCCGGCGTGGAAGTTGGTGTAGCACCACAGGCACTGGATCACATGCCGGCCGATGTCGCCGATGTAGGTGGTCGGCATGGTGTCGTAGCCTGCCGCCTTGGAGATGTTGGTCACGGCGACGCCGAGGCAGATGTTTCGCAGGTGGCCGACGTGGGCGGCCTTGTGGGTGTTGAGCTGCGAGTGCTCGATCATCACCTTGCCGGGGTGGGTGCCCACCGGTGCATGACCGTAGGACTCATCCTTGCTCAGGACCTCGTGCAGCAGCTGCCGCGCGACCGACGCCGCATCATAGGAGATATTGATGTAGCCGTTGACGGCTTCCACGGCCGCGAAGCGGCCGCTCTCGCGCATGTGGCCGGCTATCGCCTCGGCAAGCTCCTGCGCACGCTCGCTCACCTGCGCACCGACGAGCTTCTTGATCTGCTTCTTGCTCAGCCCTTCCAGCTTGCCCTCGGCCTCGAGCTGCTGCTGGACCGCGCTGCTCGCGAGCGCATGCGCGATGGTCGAGGCACTCCCCCATGTGCCTGCGAAGGGGAGGGGGCGCAGGTCGATCGGCCGGTCGCCGGGGTCCGCACCGACGGCGATGGCGGCCTCGCGGATCGCGGCTATCGCCGCGGCTTCCTCGCGCGCGATGATGCCGGCGGGGGCGTCCGCACTGGGCGAAGGGGTGGTGGAGGTGTCGGTCATGGGGTCTCCTGGTCGGTCATGGGTCGGGATCGCACGCACGGAGTCACCAGGGTCCGGTTCGCGACGTGACGGGCCGGATTCCCGTGGGTGTGTCCTGGCGTACGGTCGTGCTCGTGGGCTATGCCCCGTTGTCGGAATCCGTGTCGCGCCTGTACTCGTTTTCGGCTCCATCACGCTGGCGCGGCTGCAGCAGGATCGCGCCGGCGAAGAGCACCGCCACCAGACCGGCGATCAGGACGATGAGCTGCTGATAGCCGAACCCCCGGCCACCGCCGATCTCAAGCGCATCGGCGAGCAGCGACAAGGCGATCAGGCCGATGCCGATCACGAGCACGGCCAGGCCTGCTGCCCGGGATGCGAACATTGGACCACGCACGGAAGCCACCTCAGCACGTTCGAACACGGTATGGTGAAGAGTTGAGAGAGCAGGACCCACATCACGTGAGTCGATCGCGCTCGGAAACACGCCTCTTGTGACGTGCCGCAGTTCTCGCCCAGAAGTATACCAATTTCGCGTTCATCCCCTTGCGGCATGCCTGCGCTTGACCCTGAGGCACGATGTTCGGTATACGTTCGGCCAGCATCCTGGATCAGCGGTCCTTCGGCTCCGACGGCAGCACATCGGTTGGCGGCCCACACGGTTGATCCTCGATACGACACGTGCCTTCAGGTACCCGGCGCACAGTGGTTGCGGCATCGGTATCCAGGTTTGAATCCGGTTGATCGTACACGATGCCCTCAAGTCGGGTAGCATACGCAGGTAACGTGTGTGGGAGGCGCATCATCCAGGCTTTCGTTGGTGATGGCGTCGTTCAGGTGCTTAGTTTCGCCGTCTGGTCGCGCCAGGCGGAGTGCGGGGAGGCAGAATGAACGGGCGGAGCGACAGCGGGCTGGCACAGACCACCCGACCGACCACGAACCGCAAGGGGTTCCTGCGTCGGGTCCTCACCCTCGGAGCACTGGCGGTCGTGGCTCTCACGGTCCTCGCCGCATGCGGTCCCGAGGTGGACAAGCCGTATTCCACAACGAGTCCGGCATCGCCCACGGCGGAGGATATCCACTCGCTGTACAAGCTGGTCTTCTGGCTTGCGCTGGTGGTCTTCGTCGGGGTCCAGTTTGCGATCGTCTACACCGCATTGCGGTTCCGGCGCACCCGCACCGCGCGACGGCGACCGGCCCAGATCCACGGGAACACCCGCCTCGAGATCACCTGGACAGTCATCCCCGCTGTCGTGCTGCTGATCATCCTGATCCCGACCATCACCACCCTCTTCGATCACGCCGATGCCGCCGCCGAGGGTGACCTCGTCATCGAGGTCAACGGCAAGCAGTGGTGGTGGGAGGTCATCTACGGCGAGGACGCCGAGTTCGGAGATCTCGGTGTGGTCACCGCGAACGAGATTCGCGTGCCCGCCGGCAAGGAAGTCATCTTCAAGCTCAAGTCGAACAACGTGATCCACTCCTTCTGGGTCCCGCGACTCTCCGGCAAGCTGGACGTGATCCCGGGCCACGAGAACGAGCTCTCGATCACGGCCGACGAGCCCGGCACCTACTATGGTGAGTGCGCCGAGTTCTGCGGCACCCAGCACGCCTGGATGCGCTTCAAGGTGATCGCGATGCCGGAGAACGAGTTCTACGGCTGGGTCAACCAGATGCGCACCGGCAACCTCGGCACCACCGACCAGGATGTCGAGCTGCCCGAAGGCGTCACCCGCGCTCCGGAGTCCTTCAACATCTGTCTGGCCTGCCACGACGTGAACGGCTTCGACGGCGGTGCCGCCCTGGTCGGCATGGAAGCGCCGCGCAACCTCGGTCCGAACCTGACCAACTTTGCCTGTCGCGAGACCCTCGCCGCCGGCATGCTGATCAACACCCCCGAGAACCTGCGGCAGTGGCTCGACGATCCCGGTGCCGTCAAGCCGGGCAACTACATGGCCGACCAGATCAAGGACGATACGCTGTCTGACGAGCAGCTGGATGAGCTGGTCGACTACATGCAGACCCTGCAGCCCGAGGGTGGCTGTGAGAACTACCTGGCCGAAGCTGGCGAGGCGACACCGGCCGCCTCGCCAGCCGCAACACCCGCCGCGTCGGTCGTCGCGACACCGGCAAACGATTAGGTTCAGCATCCAGGTCATCTGTCGGTGACCGATTGACAGGAGCGAGAGATGGCATCTATCGCGCAACAGCCGCAAACCACGACGGTGGAGGCGCCAGCCACAAAGCACCGGTCAGGGCTTTGGGAATGGTTGACCACGGTCGACCACAAGAAGATCGGTGTCATGTACGGCGTGTCGGCGCTCGCGTTCTTCCTGCTCGGTGGACTCGAGGCGCTGATCATCCGCACCCAGCTGATCACGCCGGACAACGGGCTCGTCAATGCGGACACCTACAACGAGCTCTTCACGATGCACGGCACCACCATGATCTTCCTGGCGGTGATGCCGTTGAGTGTCGCGTTCTTCAACTACATCATGCCGCTCCAGATCGGCGCGCGTGACGTCGCCTTCCCGCGGCTCAACGCGTTCAGTTTCTGGGTGTTCCTGCTCGGCGGCATCCTCATCAACATCAGCTGGTTCTTCGGCGAGGCTCCGAACCAGGGGTGGTACGGCTACGCACCCCTCACCCAGGAGGCCTGGAACCCGAGCCGCGCGGTCGATTTCTGGATGCTCGGCCTGCAGGTGCTCGGTGTCAGCTCGGTGGCCGGTGCGCTCAACTTCACCGTCACCATCCTCAACATGCGCGCTCCGGGCGTGACGATGATGCGCATGCCCATCTTCTCCTGGGCCACGCTGATCGTCTCCGTGCTCATCTTCATGGCCTTCCCGGCCATCACGATCGCGCTCTTCCTGCTCAGCATGGACCGCTACGTCGGCACCGGGTTTTTCGCTCCGGCCGCCGGTGGTGACCCGCTCCTGTGGCAACACCTCTTCTGGGTCTTCGGGCACCCCGAGGTGTACATCCTGATCCTGCCCGCCTTCGGCATCATCTCGGAGATCATCCCGACCTTCTCGCGCAAGCCGCTCTTCGGCTATGCCGTGATGGTCTACGCGACCGCCGCCATCGCCTTCCTCGGCTTCGGCGTGTGGGCGCACCACATGTTCACCACCGGTCTCGGCCCGACCGCCAACTCGGTCTTCGGCGCGACCACGATGCTGATCGCCATCCCCACCGGCGTGAAGATCTTCAACTGGATCGGCACCATGTGGCTCGGCCAGTTGCGGTTCACGACGCCGATGCTCTTCGCGGTGGGCCTGGTCTCGCAGTTCACGATCGGCGGTCTCTCCGGCGTCATGCACGCCGTGGTGCCGGTCGACACGCACCAGAACGACTCCTACTTCGTCATCGCCCACTTCCACTACGTGCTCTTCGGCGGGTCGATCTTCGGCCTGATCGCGGCCATCTACTACTGGTTCCCGAAGTTCACCGGCCGCATGATGGACGAGAAGCTCGGCAAGCTGAACTTCTGGACGACCTTCATCGGTTTCAACATGACCTTCTTCCCGATGCACTTCTCGGGTCTCGAGGGCATGCCGCGCCGCTACTACAGCTACGCCGAGGGCAGTGGCTGGCAGTTCTGGAACGTGGTCTCGACGATCGGTGCCTACCTGCTTGGTGCCTCCGTCCTGCTGTTCATCTACAACATCGCGCGCAGCCTGCAGTCAGGTGAGCGCGCCGGTGCCAACCCGTGGGACGCCGGCACCCTCGAGTGGGCCACCCCGTCGCCGCCGCCGCACTACAACTTCGCGGTGATCCCGACCATCGAGCATCGCGATCCGCTCTGGGCCGAGAAGTACGGCTTCCATGAGTCGGACACGGAGATCGACGTCACCGTCGCCGGGCAGCACGTTGCCACCGGGCACACGCCGGACGAGGATCCCGGTGAGCAGAAGCTCGCGGCGCTGGCTGCGAACGATACCGGCCATGCCGACGTTCACATGCCGAACCCGTCCTACTACCCGCTGATCGCCGCGATCGGGTTCACCCTCGTCGCCGTTGGCATGCTGTTCGACAATCCGGAGATTCCCATCGGGGCGCTCCCGATGCCGCTGGTGACCCTGATCGGGATCATCACCCTGGTTGGAGGCATCTACGGCTGGGCGCTGGAGTCGCCGGACTAGTCGGATCACCCGGCCGGACGCGGCAGCACCCGCCGCGTCCGGTTCCATGGCTCGGCTGGGTGCAACGTTTGGAATGACAACGGGCCACGCGCCCAGGGAGCAGTAAGGGGAGAGCATGGCACAGGTTCTCGATGCCCCACGCGTCGAATCCCATGGTACGGGTCACGACGACACCGGGCATGGACACGCGGACCATCCACCTACCAGTCTGGGGATGGACCACCGCAAGCTGTTGATGTGGTTGTTCCTCGCTTCCGACTGCATGTTCTTCGGTGCGCTGATCGCCACCTACATGATCTATCGCGGCCGGTCGGAGGAGATGGGGATCGGGCCGTTCCCGCACGAGCTCATCGATATCCCGTTCACATCGGTCAGTGCGTTCGTCCTGCTGATGAGCTCGCTGACCATGGTGCTGGCGCTCGGCTCGCTGCAGCAGGGCAACATTCGTGGCTCACGCATCTGGCTGTTCGCGACCGCCCTGCTCGGCTCGATCTTCCTCGGTGGTCAGTACTTCGAGTTCACCGAGTTCTACCACGAGGGGCTCTCGCTCACGACGAACCTCTACGGTGCGAGCTTCTTCACGCTGACCGGGTTCCACGGCACCCACGTTGCGATCGGTGTGCTGTGGCTGCTGTCGCTCCTGTTCGTCTCGCTGCGCGGCGGCCTCAAGAAAGAGGACAGCATGACGCTCGAAGTGGCCGGTCTCTACTGGCACTTCGTCGACATTGTCTGGATCGTCATCTTCACGCTCGTCTACCTGATTCCGTACGATGAAGTGGTGTCCGAGGGCGGCGAGGAGCACGCCATGACCATGGTCGAGTTCGGCACCCGGATCATGACGTCCTTCGGATAGATGCGACGCGCGGCTGCAGGGCCGGCAGGGAGGAGAGACGAATGGTACAGAAGACCGGCAGCATGCCGGCACTCGACGAACATCACGAGGCCCACCACCCGAGCCTCCGCACGTACGTCAACATCGCCATCTTCCTGGCGATCATCACGGCCGTCGAGGTGGCGATCTACTACATCGAATCGGTCGAGTCGATCCTGGTGCCGGCCCTCATCATTCTGTCGGCCGTCAAGTTCCTCACCGTCGTCGGCTACTTCATGCACCTGAAGTTCGACGGCAGGCTGCTGTCGTTCATCTTCGGCGCGGCGCTCATCGTCGCCATCGCGGTGTACATCGCCATCGACGTCATGATGGATCACAAGCCTGTCGAGTGGTTCTTCGGCTAGCAGCCTCGAGTCCTCTCCCGCACCGGTGAGCGCAGATCGCCGGTGCGGGATATCCGTTTCCGCCACGTCGTGGCAATTCAGCTGCCCCGCTGCAGGATGGATGCTTCATGGTTTCGTTCTTCCCCCTCCCGCTTCTGCATGTCGGCGGCCCCGAGCCCACCGGACCCTACTACACCCACTGGTTCCTCGATCCCAAGATCGCGGTCGCCATCTTCGGGCTCACCGCGCTCTACCTGATGTGGGTCGGACCGCTCAATCGTCGCCGCCCCGACGCGCACCTGCGACCGGTCACGACATCCCAGGTCGTCAGGTTCCTGTTCGGCTCGCTTACCGCGCTGATCGCGCTGGGACCGCCGATCGACGACTGGTCGCACTTCTTCTTCTCCAGCGCGCACATGCTTCAGCACCTCATCCTGATCCTGCTGAGCACCCCGCTCTGGATATCCGGTGTGCCCGGCTGGGTCTACCGTCCGCTGGTCGAACACCCGGTGACCAACTGGATCTTCGGCACGATCACGCGGCCGATACCGGCCTTCGTGCTGGCGACCATGATCAACGTGGTCTGGCACATGCCCATCGCCTACGAGCTGGCCCTCGAGAGCGAGTTCTGGCACAGCGTGCAGCACCTGTGCTTCGTCGTCGCCGGGCTGCTCATGTGGTGGCCGCTCCTCAGCCCGGTTCCGGAGTGGCCCAAACTCGTCGAGCCCATGCAGGCGCTCTACATCTTCGCCCAGGCAATCCCGACTGGTATCATTGGGGCCTTCCTGACGTACGCCGGGCCGCTCTATCCGCACTACGAGGAAGCAACGGTGCGGCCATGGGGGATCGACCTCAAGACCGACCAGGAGCTGGCCGGACTCCAGATGTGGGTCGGCATGAACACCATCTTCCTGATCGTCTCAACCATCATCTTCCTCAGGTGGGCGACTCGCGAGGAGCGGCGCGACAACGAGGCGCTCCGCCGGAAGTCGCGGCGCCTGGTGATTCCGCCGCCATCGGTGAACGGGGTCGAGCCGCGCCAGGAGCCACAGGTCCGTGCCTGAGGCGCAGCAAGGAGCGTTGCCATGGCCACACGCGCACAACGACGGTTGGCCGCCCGAGCAGAGGAAGCGTCCCGGAACCGGTCGGGCCAGCGGGCCGCGTGGGCGTTCCTCTGGACCCTGTTCGCCTTCAAGATCACGACGGTCGCGGTGATCTGGTATGCTGCCGCCTCGACCCATTCCCGGGAGGCGGACTTCATCGTCGCCACCACCTGGTACTGGTTCCTGATCCCGATCGCCGCGCTCGCGGGTCCCGCGATCGTGCGCTGGAGGCTGATCCAGATGCGGCGTCGCCGCGACCAGCTCCGGGGCGCGGAGTGGATGGCCCACGCGGGCCGCGGCGAGGACGCGACGTCGACGCTCAGCATCGACGAGATCCTCTGCGAGGCGGATCGGAACGGCAGGTGATTCCCGGTCGGTCCGCCGGCTGGCTGGACTTTTGCCCCTGAACGACGGACACTTTGAAGGACATTCGGACGTCCTGCATCTGGGTGAGGAGACACATGGGCGGATACATCAAGCGGCGATTGATCGATCCCTTTGTGATGCCGATCGCCTTCGCCGCGATCATCGCAGCGATCGTGATCACCATTGGCGAGACCCTGCTGACGCTGTTTCAGCCGGGGGATACCAAGGATCGCCTCGATCGGCCCGAGCTCTGGTTCGCGCTTGGCATCGCGATCCTGATCATCTTCGGCCTGGCCTTCCTCTCGACGCGTCCAAAGGGGACGCTCGGCCCGGTCGACCGCGACCTCGCGGTCGGCAGGCGCCCGATCTTCGAGGAGCCGCTGCCTCAGCCTGATGCCCTGATCCGCCAGGGACCGCGCGGCACCGTCGACGACATCCAGGAGGGCTTCACGCTCTATGCCGACAACGGTGCGCTGGCAGTGGTGCGTGGGCTGCTTCCGGGCTCGGTCGATGCCGGCAAGCACTTCCGGGGCTTCATCTATGCCAACGGCCTGTATGGGGTGTCCGAGGAGTTGTGGATCCCGATCGAGGCGGTGATGTCGGTTTACCCCGAGTCGAAGGCGGCCTTCCTCGCCATCAAGGGTGACGAGACCGAGCATTTCGGCTGGAACGTTCCGCCCGAGTCGATGCGCCGGGTTCCTGCCCGCAGCGCCAGCCATCTCTAGCGAACGCGATCTGGGAAATCGGAAGAGCCGCCCGGGATTCACCGGGCGGCTCTTCTGTTCTCCGAGGCTCGTACCAGCTCGACTATCGCTCGGTTACCACCTTGCGGCTCGCTTCGACCGCACGCTCACAGTCCTTCCGGGTCACGTCGAGGTGCGTCACCGCGCGAACCAGGCTGCCGGCGGGGTTCCACGCACCCATGCGCACGCCCTGTGCCTGTAGCCCTTCGTTGAACGCCTTCGCGGACAGTCCCGTTCCCTCGATGTTGAAGAACACGATGTTGGTGTCGATCGTGTCGTAGGTGAGCGAGACACCCGGGATGGTTGCCAGCCCCTCCGCGAGCAGTCGGGCGTTCGCGTGGTCCTCGGCGAGCCGGTCGACGTGATGCTCGAATGCATAGACACCCGCCGCCGCCACGATGCCAGCCTGCCGCATGGCGCCGCCGAACATGTGCTTGTACCGGCGCGCTTCCTTGATGAACGCGGACGAGCCTGCCAGGACCGCCCCGATCGGCGCACCCAGGCCCTTCGACAGGTCGATCCAGACCGAGTCCACGTCACGGGCAAAGTCCCTGGGGGAGTTCCCGCTGGCGACCACCGCATTCATCAGCCGGGCGCCGTCCAAGTGGACCGCCACGCCGTGCTGTCGCGCCAGGGCCCCGATGCGGGCCAGCTCGTCCGGTGACCACACGGCTCCGCCGCCCATGTTGGTCGTGTTCTCGATCGAGATCAGGCTCGTGCGCGAGGCGTGTGTCCCGCCGGCGGACAGCAGCGGCGCCACCTGTTCGGCGGTGAACATCCCCCGCTTCGTGTCGATGGTGTCCAGCAGCACGTTGGCGAGCACTGCCGGACCGCCCGCTTCCGAGAGTGCCGGGTGGGCATGCCGGTCGAGGATCACCGCGTCGCCGCGCCGGCAGTGCACGGTAAACGCGATCGCGTTGCACATCGTGCCGGATGGCAGGAACAGTGCCGCCTCCTTGCCGGTGAGCTCGGCGACGATGTCCTGGAGCCGGTTGACGGTGGGATCCTCGCCGAGCTGGTCATCTCCGACCGGGGCCGAGGCCATTGCCTGCCGCATCGCCTCGGTGGGACGGGTCGCGGTATCGCTGGATAGGTCGATCATGGGATCAGGGTCACTCCTGGGTGTCATCGGTCACAATGAGCCCATCGTACCCGCTTCGGCTGAATCGGTGAACGACATCGGGGCACTTTGTCTGCCAGCTCATGAGAGGGCGCGAATCTCGCTGTCGAAATACTGCTCCTGGAACCTGATCGCCGCCTCGATCTCGGCAATTGAGTACCGTCGGCCGGCCGGTGCGACCACCAGCTTGCCTTCCGCATCGTCGTGGCGGACGACCACCTCCCCGATGAACGACGAGACCGGCACCTCGAGCTCGAGCACGCAGGCATCGATGGGCTCGAGATCACCCGCTACGGTGGTGGGGATGTACCCGTAGTTGATCGGATGGACGATATCGGGATGCAGGGGGTGAAGGCTGCCGAGCGGCCGGTCGATCACGACCGGCACCAGCTTGCCGAGCCAGGACTCGAGCGGAGACTCAGACGCGCCCATCGGAGATCGAGAGGCAGCCTTCGGGCCGCTCGCTCGCAATGCGCGCCGAGTACTGGGGCGCGTCGATCAGGGTCTCGTCGTTCGAGTTCTCCATCGTCTTCACCGTGCCGGTTGGCGTGATGGCGACATCGATCTCGCCGCTCCCAACGGCAGGGTGGCGGAACGAGATCGCCAGTGTGCCGCCCTGCTCGGCGGTCACCACCCCGCTGATGTCGGTGATCGTCGCATTCAGCCAGTCCCAGCCCGCGGTGTTGAGCACTTCGGCCTCGGCGATCTGCCACAGGGGCTCGGTCAAGGCAGCCCAGCCGCGATAGTGACGTCGCAGCTCGCGAGGCTCACCCGTGCGATGGATCAGGGCGGAGAGCATGTCGGCCTTGAGGTAGCCCCAGTACCGACCCTGTGGCGCCTCCAGCGCGGTCGCGGCGAACCGGTGACCGCCGAAGTGTGTGCATCGCCACACCCGGGTCGGGGGGTCGGCCCGGTCCGCCATGGCGCGCATGAGCTTGTATATCGGGTACCCGACCGTCGCGCAGCATGCATCGACGGCGCCATGGGTACAGATGCAGAAATCCCGCGTTACCTGGTCGTCCGGCAGGCGCAGCTCGGCGAGGCGCGGATGGGTGGGCTCGTAGCTCAGCAGGCGCAGGATCTCGACCGCCTCATCGTTCGGGGCGAGGTACTCGTCCCGGTGGTAGGCGGCCGCGAGATCATCCCCCTGCTGGAGGTCGATGATCCGCGTCATGCCCTCGACGCTGTAGTCGGGGTCGGGGGCGATGCCGATCATGCCCCAGGGCTCCGGGAGCCGCTCGTAGATCTCGTAGACGAGGTCGCGGAGTCCGGCGGGGATGCGCTTGCCGGCGAGCACATCGTACTGCCACGGGAGCGGCAGCTCGATCAGGAGGTAGCGCCGCGTTGCCCAGGCAGAGCCTGCGGGATCCTCCCCGCTCGCCTCCGAGACTGTCGAGCAGAGTGTCACGCGCGGCTTCGCCGTGCCCGGAGTGGTGTCGATCATGGTGCAGATCCTGTGGTGGCGTCCGGGAGGTCGAGGTGTGGCACGTCGGGCGGGCACGTGTCCCGTGCCGGCTGCCGCTGGATGGTTCCTGTCGGTTGTGACGGTAACGCAGCGTCGACATGTCGCGCACACCGTGCCAGCGATATCGCATGCGACGAGGGTGGCACCCCCTCGTGAAACAGCCAGTCGAAATCCCTACCATTTCCGTCGGGATTTGGCCATACTAACCTACGGCTTCAGCGCGAAATGTGCAAGGTGCCGGGCTGTGTCACGCACGCCCGAATGGCAGGGCACGGGTGGAGGATTGGCCGTAAGATGTGGGGAAGGCACGGGCCACATGGCTCGTGGCCGCGCCAGCGCACGGGACTGCAGAGATGAAGATCACCAGCATCGCAGCGAGGTATCTGGACTTCGGTCGAGACATCCGGCTGTTTCTTGTGTACACGTTTCTGGCCAATATCGGCTTCGGTGTGTTCACGCTGATCTTCAATCTCTACGTCTACGCGCTGGACTTTCGCGAGGATGCGATCGGGCTCTTCAATTCGGTCCAGACCTTCTCGATGGCCGCGACCGCGCTCGTGCTCGGCACGCTCATCGCCCGTATCGGTCTGTGGCGGGTGATCTTCATCGGCATCATCGTGTACGGGTTGAGTGGGGTGGGACTCGCGCTGAGTACACTGGCCCCGGTCATCATCGTGCTCTCGGCCGTGTTCGGGGCAGGGGTCGCCATTCTGTTCACGGTCACGATGCCCTTCATCATCGAGTACGGTCGACCCGCCCAGCGCACCAGCATCGCCACCGTCGCCTTCTCGTTCGCGTCGCTCTCCCTGACGCTGGGATCGCTCATCGGTGGGTATGCGCCGATCCTGCTGACCACCCTGATACCCGCGGTGGAGGCTGGCTCACCCGGTGCCTATCGCTCGGCCCTCATCGCCGGGTCGCTGCTGGGGCTCGGCGCCGTCCTGCCGCTCCTGCGCATGGGCGAGGCGAGGCGATCGCACCGGGCGAACGCCACCTCTGGCGAGCAGGCTCCCGTCGAGGAGGCGCCGGTCACCCGCCGGGACCGCCTGGATGTCGGCGTCTTCGTGGCGGTGGGCCTCATCACGGCGATCGGTGCCGGTCTGGTTGTGCCGTTCTACAACGTCTTCCTGCAGACACTCGGAGCCAATCCGCGCCAGATCGGTCTCATCTATGCCCTCGGCGGGATCGCCGCCGCCGTGATCGGGCTGGCCGCGCCGCTGGTCTCCCGCCGGTTCGGGTCGCTGACGGCGGTGCTGCTCATCCGGGGAGCGCCACTGCCGATCTACCTCCTGCTGGTGCTGGTTCCGAGCGTCGGCGTGGCCGTGGTCGCCCATGTGGTGCGGCAGGTCAGCATCAACATGGCCTGGCCCGTGGATTCCACGTTCGCCTCGGAGATCGTCACGAGCAGGCTGCGGGCGTCCGTCTTCGGCTGGCGCTCCGCTGCGTGGAACCTGGGCATCGGTGTGTCGAGCATCGCCGGTGGGTGGCTGATCGTGCAGAGCGGCTACGACATCACCTTTGTCGGGTACGTGCTCTTCACCGCCGCCGCCATCGCGCTCTACTACATCTATTACAATCGGCATCCCCGCGTCCGCGCGGGCGAGATCCCCTCGGCCCTGCCGAGCAGGACAAGGGCACGGCGGGCCGTCGAGGAGACCGAAGAGGTGGTCGGCACGATCGATGGGGCGCTGCCGGGCACCGTGGCCGCGGAGGAAGGCGCCGAGCCAGCTGGCGTCGGTGGCGGGCGGAAACCGGGTGTCGATGGGGTGGATGCATGACGAAGCAGGTAGCGGTGCCGGTGGTCGTCATCACCGGACCGATCGGCGTGGGCAAGACGACGGTGTCCCAGCATCTCGGGGATCTGCTGACTGCCCGCGAGATACCGCACACGGTGATCGACATGGACTGGCTGCGGGATACCTGGCCGCGGCCGGCGGATGATCGCTTCAACACCCGTCTCGGGTTTCGCAACCTCGCGGACGTGGCGCGCAACAGCCTGGAGGCTGGCAGCGAGCGATTCGTGATCGCCGATGTGGTGGAGTCTCGGCACGATCACGAGCGCTATCGGCAGGCAATTCCCGGTGCCGATGTGCGCGTCGTGTGCCTCACCGCCGACATGGATGTCAATCGCGAGCGCATCAGCCGCCGCGCCGGTGAGGACGAGGACCCCTGGGAGGCCACCCGGGCCGCCGAGCTCGTGGCCATCATGGAGGCGAACGACGTCGCGGACATGGTGATCGACACGACGGGACGGCGCCCTGGCGACATCGCCCGGGAGATCGCGCGCCGTATCGGCTGGCTGCCACCGGACTAACCTGGCTGGCTACCCCTCCGGGTCGTTGCTGGCCGGGCGGCGCAGCACCCCCGCTCTCGCGGCGGCAAGCGCGATCTCGGCCGCAAGATCCGCTACCTCCAGGTCGATCGGCTCGGAGGTGACCAGCAACCGCATGTAGATCGGGGATGCGAGGGTTTTCAGCACCTCCGCCGGGTCCGTGCCCTCCGGCAGCTCGCCGCGCGCGATCGCGCGCGTCACGACCGGTGCTGCTTGCCGGAACCGGTGCGCGTAGAAATCCCGGCGTGCCTGCGCGATCTCGGCGAGCCGGCCCGCATCCGACACCATCGTCGCGAGGACGGCTTCGCCGGGCGGGCTCATCAGCCAGCTCACGAGACCTCGAGCCAGCGCCTGCAGATCCGTCTCGATGGCACCCGTGTCGGGCACCGGCATCGTGGCCGTAACGTGGTCGGAGATGGCGTCGACCACGAGACGCTCACGGTCACCCCAGCGCCGGTAGATCGACGTCTTGTGCACGCCGGCCCGGCGGGCAACGTTCTCGATCGTCAGCCCGACGTATCCTGTCTCGGTCAGCTCTTCGAGGGTGGCCGCGAGGACGGCCGCCCGCAGCTTCCTGCCGCGCCCTACCGGACGACGCCCCGGTCGTTGCTCAATGGTGTCAGTCATCGCAACTCCGTGTTGCAATATCGTGGATCGAGTTGTACAGTCATTGTATCGCAACCCTGAGTTGCGATGTTGGCTGACAGTCGGTGCGTCTTCCGGCAGACTCGTTCTCTCCCCCGAATCCGCGGTCCTCTCAGCGGTTGCCAGCCATGGGTGTTACGGAATCCTGAGCCTCACTGCGAGTCGACAACCGCCTGCACCCACGCCATACAGGATTGCACCACGCTACGAAGGCAGGTTGAGCCATGCCCACACCGTATCGCCACACATCCCCGGTACCCAGGAAATCTGCCACCGGTCTCGTCGCGGCCGTCTACGAGCAGATGGCGAGCGACTTCCTGCTCGCTGATGGTCCCCTGATGAGCCTCTCGTCTGCACCCGACATCCTCGCCGCCACCTGGGCGCTGACCCGGGAGTCGGAGATCGCTGGACCTGCCCCACGGGTGAACACGGAGCTCGTCGCCGTTGCCGTCTCGCGGGTCAACCGCTGCTCGTACTGTATCGATGCCCACACCGCACTCGCCCACGCCACCGGCGAGCACGATCTCGCCGAGGCCGTTCGCGGCGGCGAGACGCCGGCCGATCCCCGCATCGCGAGCCTCGTGGCATGGGCGGGGAGCACCGGCTCGATCGACGCGATCCCCGTCTCCTCATTGCCATTCCCGGTCTCGGAGCACGTGGCGTACCTCGGTGCGGCGCTGGTGACGCACGTCATCAACCGCGTGGTGCAGTCCCTGCTCCATGACCGCCTGCTTCCGGGACGCCTCGGCTCGTCCGCGACCGTGCGTCGCCTGGCCGGTCGAGCATTCGCCCGCACCGTGCGGCACGACGTCGAGCCCGGACGCAGCCTCGATCTTCTGCCCAGGACCGACATCTGCACGCTACCGGCGTGGGCCGGCGAGACTCCGGTCGGCGCGGCATGGTCCGCCCTGCGCCTCGCGGCCGGCCGTGCCGGCTCGCTGCTGGGTCCGGATGCCCGTGAGCGGGTACGGGATGTGATCGCCGCATGGGACGGCTCGCGACCGGATCCGGCGCTGCTGGATTCGATGCTCGTGGGGCTGCCCGATCGCGACATCCCGGGTGTCAGGCTCGCGCTGCGCGCCGCACTCGACCCTGGCGCGATCTCGGACGACATGGTTGCCGACTGGAGGAGGGTGCATCCGAGCGACGGTGACCTGGTCCGGGTGGTCGTTTTCGGAGCGATGCTCGCCGTCGAGCAGATCGCGAGGTGGACAACGACAGACAACGAGTTCGCCATGACTGGCGATTGATGGTGCCGTACCTCCCTTGCACATCGGCATGTTGGACGGGCTGCCGAGGATGCGAGGGGTCGCGCCCGGGCTGGCATCGTCGGCCCGGGCGGGGAGGTGCGCCGTCGATCAGGTGCGCCGGCGGGCACGCGCCCAGTGGACCACGGCAATCAGCAGCGCCCCGCAGATCACGAAGAGTGGCTCCCGGACCATGCCGGTCATGCCGATGGAGTCCCGCCCGGGCTCGCTCTGGTCACAGCCGTCGAACGGGCCGTCGCGGGCCCCGGTGAGCACCAGCGTCGACGCGACCAGTCCGAACCCACCCCTGGCCACCAGCAGGATGTCGATTCCCCACCCATGCAGGCCGATGAGCCACGCCGGGGCGACCGGACGCTCCGGGCGAGCCATGGCGAGTGCCAGGAACCCCATGCCGTAGAAGGCGAAGAATCGCAGGGCGGCGCTGTTGCCGAGACCGTTGTCGCCCGACATGGCACCGGGCGACAGCCAATCGACCCCGGGCCCCACAAATGGGCGGGATCGCGGAGATCACCGCCAGCATCATGGCCGCCGGAAGCATGGACCCGCGTACCCGTGGCCGCGTTCGGACACGGTCTCGCGTCGGTGGGCGTGGGTGCCGGCGAGTGGGGCAGGGTGCACTGCCAGGTCTCCTCCGCGAGTGGCGATGCCATTGGTGGCGGCGGGTGAAACGCACCCGCCGACCATGCTGCCGGTCGAATGTCATCAAAATGTGTCGCAAAACTGGTGGAACAGAGATGCTGATCGGGCACCGCGACTGCGCGGTCAGTCGCTGCGAGGGCGAGGCCAGTGCCGCAGGCGTCGACGTCGACGCTGGCGCTCCTTGGCTGCGTCGGGCTCCCGGCGCGAGCGGCCGAGCACCGAGCTGATGCGGTCGCCGACACCACGATCCGAGGTCATGATCTCGGCGTAGTCCTCGGCCGATTCGATCGGGCCGACGTCGTGGCCGGCCTCCTCGCCGAGGGCAGAGCGGTGCTTCATCACCCAGAGGTAGATATCCGCCTCGGTCAGCCGGGGAAAGGCGTCGAGTACCCCGCGGTCGCGGACGATGCGGACGATCGGCATGTAGATGTACTCGTACCAGTCCTTGACGGCCTCGTGGACCGTCGCCTCGCGGTGCCAGATGGCAGAGAGCCAGTCACGGTGTGCCTGGATGTGCCCCCAGATTTCGTCGTACCGTCCGAGCGCCGTCGGACGGATGTCGTGATCCGGCTCGAGAATGTCGAGGTCGGTGCGCCGCAGGAACTCCGCATACTCCGCCTGGAGCAGCAGCTCCTGAGGCGACATGCTGGAATCCAGCGGCACCCGCACGTGCCCCTCGATCACCTCGGCGTCGATGAACTCGACACCACGATCCCGGGCGACGGAGACACGGTGATTGCCGTCCTTCACGAAGTAGATGTCACCCACCTTGTAGAGCTGGATCGGCGGGAGACGCACGTCCTCGTAGTAGGCGCGATCGACGCGCGTCCAGCGGCCCTGTGTCGCCTTCTTGCGCGGCAGGAAGGTGCGGTCGAAGTCGCGGAAGCGATCCATGCTCCCCACGATCTGGCTGACCGGCACGGTCTGCATGCCACGGTAGCTCTCGCCTTCCGGGTTGAGTCGCCGCCGGATCTCGTGGAAGGGGACCAGGTCGTTGTTGCGGCCGCTGAGCGTCGACTTGATGTCGTTGATGAAGGCCCGCTGCCGGGCTCGTTCGAAGTCCTGGCGGACCCTGTCTTCCATCATGGCTGCTGTTCCACCCCTGATGCGGATCGGCTGGGGGCGGCAGGTGTGGGCGCCGCCGCCTCGGTCGATCCGTAACAGTCAAAGACGAGGTCGAGGCGCTGGTATGGATAGACGTTGATGACATCGGTGTCGATGAAGCGCACCGTGTTGGGCACGGAGCGATCGTAGAGATGGATGTGCCCGTGCACCTGGTAGCGGGGTCGGAACCAGCGGAGGAACCGCCGCATCGCGACGAACCCCCGGTGCGCCACATCGTCCCTGTCGCCGACGTGGCGTGGCGGCGAGTGCGTGACCAGGATGTCGAGCGCCCGCCCGTGCCGCAACCGGTTCCAGAGCAGCTTCGGCACCATCTTGAGGATCATCCAGTGCATCTGGAGCTCGGTGTACTGCACGGGATCGTTTTCGGTGTATTTGATCGAGCCGGGCAGACCCGCCATGATCAGGCCCGAGCCCGGATCCGTGACCACCTTGCCGCCGAGGTCGATGCATCCTTCCGGGTGGCGCGGAACCCCGCGCTCACCCGTCCTCGTCAGCTCCTGCGCGTGGTTGCCGAGCACATAGTAGACCGGACGCATGAGCGCATCGGAGAGGAACTCGAGGTACGTCGCCGGGAGGTCGCCGCAGCCCAGCACGAGATCGACGTCACCCATGCGTTCCTTGACCGTCGAGCTGTAGATGCGCTGGTCGACCTCGTCGGAGACGGCCAGGATCTGGAGTTTCATGCGTTGCGTGTCCAGTCGTCTGCACGTTGCCTGTCATAACGCGGTGACAGTGCCGATACCACCACCAATGACAAGCATACTGCACGGCGATCGCATCACCATGTTCAGGTTATCTGCACGCCGGCTTCCTCGAGATGTGTGGTTCGGTTCCATTCGATGACGGTCGTCTCCCCGCTGCGATCGATCTCGATCTCGCTGATGGAGAGGTTGCGGAACGAGTCGGCCGGCCAGGTGTCGGTGGGGAGGCCCTGGATCTTCGCCGCGATCCAGCCGAGCGCACCGCCGTGCGACACCGTGGCGACCACGTGGTCGGAGCCCAGGTGCTCGTTGACGATGTGGTCCCACGCCGCGAAGACGCGATCCCGGAAGGCGTGACCGTTCTCACCGCCCTCCCAGATGAAGTCCATGCGTCGCACCGGGTCGAGCACCACGTCGACATGCTGCGGGTTCGCCTCGGCCCACGCCTGGAAGGGCGTGCCGGCGGCGATGCCGATGTTCAGCTCGGCGAGTCCCGGCTCGGTCATGGGCTCGTGCCGGATGGCGCGCCCGATGATCGAGGCCGTCTCGAAGGCACGGGCGAGGGGACTCGTGTAGAGGTGCGTGATCGACTCGTTCTCGGCGAGGTACCTCCCCGTCACCCGCGCCTGGAGCCGCCCGAGATCGGTGAGGGGATCGTCGTCACCCTGCAGGTGATTGAGGATGTTGCCGCGAGTCTGACCGTGACGAATCAGCAAGAGACGCATGGATACTCCTGGGATGGTGGCATGCTGGCGATGTATGCCGGGTCTTCGATCGGGATGGTGCCCGTCGACCCGCCGGACGTCACTCCGATTCGGCAAGGCGCCGCTCGAGGTACGCCTTGAGCACGGTGGCGTTGTTCCGTTCGGTGTTCTTCGCGCTGTACAGCAGCGTGACGGTGCCCGCCCTGGCTGCATCGAGCAGCGGTTGCCAGGCGTCCGGGTTCGCGTCGAGCTCCGCCACGTAGCGCCGCTCGAACTCATCCCACCGCGACGGGTCACGATGAACCATCTGCCGCAGCTCGGTGCTGGGCGCGACCTCCTTCGCCCATGTCTCGATCTTCAGTGCTTCCTTCGTGATACCGCGCGGCCACAGGCGGTCCACCAGGATCCTCGCGCCGTCGTCGTCGCTGGCTGCATCGTAGGCACGCTTCGTCTTGAGCATCGGTATTCCTGTCGTGGCTCGGATCGAATCTCCCTCCCCCCTATCCTATGCCAGACGCCAGCGCCACCGCCAGCAGCCGGAGATTCCGTCGTGGTGCGGATCGTCGATGCATCGGTCACGCGAGCAAACGTGAAGGAGGGGGGTAGGCTCTCGCCTACCCCCCTCCTTCGGGGGAGCTGGTGCCGGGACGCTGACCGGGCTGGATCAGAGTCCGAGGCGATACCAGCGGGTGGGTTGTCCATTCCTGCGTGCGCCGCGCCAGAGGATGAGCCCTGCCGCCGCAAGCACGATCGCGAAGGCGGACAGCGACCAGACGATCGCCTGGATCGGGGATCCCGGCCACAGCAAGGTCGATCCAACACCGACACTCTGGGTGAGCGTCGTGGTCGTCACGGGGCCGCCCTTGCCACTGACACCGGAGGTGCCATCCGCGGTGGTGACGACGCTCGCCGGTGTCCGGGAGATCGTGCCGCCCTTGCCGCTGACGCCGGCCGTATCGTCCGCGACCCCCGTGATGCCGCCAGTCGCGTTTCCGAGGTAGCCGCACACCAGCCAGGTGTCCCACTCGTCGTCCGAAAGGTGGACGTTGACGCTCCAGCCATCGTTCAGAAGGCTGCTGATCGGCCTGCCGACCGTCGTCTCGCTGATGCCGTCGCTGCCGACGGTCGCCAGGTAGATCGTCCCCTCATCCTGGAGCGCGTCGCACGTGCCCCGATGCAGGTGGGCGATGTGGCCGCCCGTGACGGCATCACCCTCGAGGACGATCGTCACCTTCGTGGTCCCGGCGTCGAGCGCGATCAGCGAGACCGTGCCGGTCACCCCGAGACCGCTGTAGTCCGAGAGCGGGAGCGAGGCAGCCGATTCCGGGGCGGCGTCTGCACCACCCGTTCCGTCCTGGGTGCCCTCGTCGCCTGAAGCGATCGGTGTGCTGACCGGCGTCTCCTCGGTCGGGGCCTCCGTCGCCGTTTCGGTCGCGGTCGTGGTGGCCGCTTCCGTCGGGGGTTCGGTCGTCTCCGTCGCCGGGACATCGGTCGGCGTCGGGGTCTCGGTGATGCCACCCTCGCCCGTTGGCGTCGGCCCTGGCGTTTCGGCCGGAGTCGCGTTCGGGTCGGGCGTGGCCGGCACCACGGTGCCTTCGATGTTGGCACAGGCGATGAGTGTCCCCAGCTCGTCCGGAGAGAGGTGCAGGTCGACGGTGTAGTCGCCGCCGTTGATGAGGTCGTCCAGCGAGGTATCCACCAGCGACAGGCTCTGGCCCGTCTCATCGACAGTCGTCAGAGTCTCGAACGGCTCCGCCTCGGAGTTGCCACAGGTGCCCTCATGGATATGGGCCGGATGGCTCTCGCCGCCTCCCTCGATCTCGATCGCGACGAGCGTCTCGTCGTCGAGGTCGTAGAGCGTGACGGTACCCTCGATGCCAGAGTCGTTGTACTCGTCGAGCGTGAGCTCGAGCTGGTCGACACCGTCGGCGATCGCCTGATCACGTCGCTCCTGCAGCTCCTCCTGGGTGGGAGTCGCCGCGGGCGGTGTGGAGTCATCCTGTGCCGCGAAGTGCGCGGAGCCTGCCAGCGCGGTGGCGATCGCGATAATCCCCGCCAGCACCGACACCGCGACGCGCAGCGACACGGGCCTTCGTCGTCTTGCTTTTTCGGTTGCCGATACGGCCGTCATTCAGACACCCTCCCCCGGCGCGTCCTTGGACGAATCTTGAGAGGCGGCCGACCTGGCCGCCGGTACAACCCCGTGGAGCTGAACCGGCGTAGCGGTCCAGATCAGCAGCGGGGATGCTGATCGGTGATGCACCGCGCGGGAACGGTGCATCGCGCCGGTCCTTCGGGTGCGGGGATGAAGGACCTGACAACAGTTAGGCTACAGGGCGTCTGCAGTTGTAACAAGTGTACGGACATGGTCATTCTGCCAATATCGCGAGGATAAATGCCGATTCCAAAGGGAGAAAATAAGGCATTGAGGTGTACGTATTGGGGCAAAACAAACCGACGCAATGTACGTTCGTTGTTGACATTGCGTCGGTGGCGTTTTTCACGAAATGTTGCTATCCGTCAGGATTCGCCAGGATCTCCTCCGTCGAAGTGGGCGAGCAGCAGCCGTCGCAGCTCCCCAGGGGGCTTGTTGCCCACCGGCTGACCCAGCACCTCCTCCAGCTGGACCCGCGATCGGAGCTGGTACGTCTCGCGCGCCCACTCCCAGAATGCCGTCCACGAGACGTCCTCGAGCGCCGGATCGGTATCGTCGTCCGTGGGCACCGGTGTGGCCGCCCGAATCGGTCGCGGGCGAGGCCGTTCGACCGGCGGAGCCGCGGGACGGTCCGGCCCGTGCTCGGACTGGTCCGTCATGGCATCCTGCGGCGTGGCGGGCGGCGTCTGCTGCGGTGACCGCTGCTCGCGATCCCGGATCGCTCGCAGCGCACGCACGTGCTCGGGTGGCTGCCGGCCCGGGCTCTCCGGCTGTGGGTCCTGCGTCGGTGGGGCGGGTTCACGCGACCGCACAGGGGTGGGCGTATCGGACGTGGATGGGGATCCAGCGGGCTCTTGACGCCGACGCCCCTCTGGAGACCGGCCCTGGTCGACCACCACGTAGCCAAGGTTGTCGAGAGCCTTGCCGATGGCGCGGATCTCCGTCGCCTCGATCGTGGTGGCGAGGTCATCGGTGTCGGCGATTCGCGCCGCGGCGTGGCCGGATCCCTCACCCCCGTCGGGCAGCGCGATCGTGGCGGACATCACCACCACGCGTTCGTCCATGGACACGAGCGTCGTCGTGAGTCGCGCCGCCGGCTCGCGCGTGCGCAGCCACAGCACGCGCAGCTTGATGCCCTGCGGGGCCGATGCGTCGACCCCCAGCCGGCGTATCGTCTCGAGTGGGTCGAACGACCCTTCCTGAAGCGGGTGATTCGTTGAAGCCACGCTGCCCCTCCGGCCTGGTCGAGTCTGTGGTGAGGTCGATCACTCTGGGAACGCCACGTCGGTTTGCTGCAATACTAGTCAACCAGCCGGGAACGTGACAGCGAGATGATGCCTCACCCCTTGTCGATGGTGACCGGGGCACCGGTTTCGGCGGAGCCCTGTGCCGCGAGCGAGACCCGCATCGCCGCGAGCGCGGTGGCGGGCATCGATCGCTCCGGTGGCGTCCCGGTGCGCACGCACTCGATGAAGTAGGCGCACTCGTTCTCGTACGGATCCGTCTGCTCGACCTCCAGCACCTCCGGATCTCCCTCGTTTCGGTACACGGTCAGCACGTTCGTCGGCTCGCCGACCTCGAACGAGCGGCCGCCCGCCCGAAAGTGGTACTCGATCGCACCGTTGTCGCAGAGGACCTCGAAGCGGGACGTGAAGGGGTAGCTCTCCGGCATCGTCGAGCCGCCATCGATCGAGGCCGAACCGTTCTCGTAGGTGACCAGGACCTGGGCCTGATCACGACCCTGCGATCGCTCGTTGACCGGTCCGTAGGCGAATGCCGCGGTGGGGGTGCCGAGCACCCAGTTGGCGGCGTCGAAGTCGTGGATCAGCATGTCGTGCAGCGAGCCCCCGGTCAGGTGCGCACGGGGACCGCCCTCCATCCACGCGGGGGTTGGCTGTCGCCGCACCGCATTGACGAACCTGGGGGCGCCCAGATCGCCGCTGTCGATGACGCGCTTGAGCTCGACGTACTCCGGCCAGAACCGGAGCACGTGGGCGATCATCACGATCCTGTCGCTCGCATCGGCCGCGGCCACGATCGCCTCGGCATCCTCCATCGTCAGCGAGAGCGGCTTCTCGAGCAGGACGTGCTTGCCGGCATCGAGCGCGGCCTCGGTCGCCGCGCGGTGCTCCGGTGTGGGGAGGCAGATGTCGACCGCGTCGATCGAGTCGTCGCCGAGGATGCTGTCGAGGTCGCTCGTCCACGTGGTGCCGAGCTCGTTGGCGAGCGGTTCCGCCCGTCTGGCCGTCGCCGCGTAGATCGAGGCGACCTCGACGCCATCGAGCCTGTGGTAGGCGCGGGCGTGCGTGCCGCCCATGAATCCGGCGCCCAGTACCGCAATCCGTATCGCTGTCATGGGGTTTCCGTCCTGTGTCTTCGGTCCGATCAATGATGTGCAGGCGAAATCGTCGTGCCGGGCGTATCCCGGCATGACGATCCATGGTACGACGCGCGGTTAGGGCAGGCTCGCCGGCGGCAGGTACCTGCGAATGAACTCGTGCGAGGTTGCCAGTGCCGTGTTGACCTCTTCCAGCGGTGGCCACGGCTCACCCTGGAACTCGAGCTCGACCGACACCGGACCGGTGAACCCGACATCCTCGAGTGCCTTGAACACGACCGCGAAATCGACGTTGCCCGTCCCGATCGCCGGGAAGTTCCACTCCTGGTCGCCACCCGCCTTGTCCTTGAGATGCAGGTGGTTGACGTACTTCGCCGCCGCCTTGATGTCCTCTTCCGGTCGCACGCCACCGTAGAAGATCACGTTGGCGGTGTCGTAGTTGATTCCGACGTTCGGCTTCCCGATCGCCTCGATCAGCTCCGCCGTCTTCGCGCCGGTGCTGGAGAGACCGCCGTGCGTCTCGATGCAGATGTTGACGCCCGCCTCGGCTGCCTCATCCGCGAGCGGCCCGAACCGGGTCAGGAACTCGCGCCGCTGGTCCTCGACCGACCCGGCCGAGGAGTCGTCGTGACCGCCGGTGCTGGTGGTCACGTACCTGATGCCAAGATGCTTCGCGATCCGCAGGGCCTTGCGGAATTCGGCGACGCCATCCTCGGAGGCGAGGTCGGAATGCCCGCTCAGACTGATCGCGTCGAGACCGGCATCGCGGACCTGCTGCCGAACCTGATCGAGCTCGCTGTCGGAGGCGTCGCGGCGGACATGCTCGGTCCAGCCCGGCACCGAGCTGAGCTCGACGCTGGTGAAGCCGGCACCGGCGATGCCGCTGAGCGCCTCCTCGAGGGAGTAACTGTGGTAGCTGTTGGTGGATACGGCCAGACGGTCAGCCATCAGGTCTCTTCTCCTTGGTCAAGGTCGTCATCGAACCACGATCGGCCAGGGTAAAGCTGGATGTACTCGACGGCAATGCCGTCCTCCATCGTGAAGGCGGCTCGCCCGAAGGGCGGCTCCCCCGGCTCGAAGGGGGCGAGCACGATCTCGCGCCCGGCGATCGCGGCGTCGAGGTCATCGACGATATAGCAGATGTGCGGTGCGCGCTGGAAGGCCCGGTCGACGGGCGAGTCGGGCGCATAGCGCAGATACTCGACACGCTGCGGGTGATGGGCAGGGTTGGTCACCCAGCACCGGCTGCTCGCCACCCATGACTCGCCGGGCAGCGGCGTCGACTGGTCCGGCGCCGGCAGCCCGATGTGATGGAACTGCTTCTTCATGACACCTCGGTTGCGGTACGCGATCCGGGTGATGGCAGGACCGTTCCCGCACGGGCCGGACGTCTGCCAGCCCGATCGCGGGAGAGCATGGGCCCTCCCGCACACGACCACCGGTCCTGCCACCAGCGCGGCGAGGTACCGGCGCGAGCCCTAGCCCAGCTCGTCCCTGGTGAACCCGGCGCCCTCCGGCATGTCGATCGCGGCGAACGTCTCGTTCAGCGGGTAGGTGCGGGCGTCCTCCTTGACCTGCTCGACATCGAAATCGTTCGCCCCGGCGATGTAGTCGTTCTTGCAGACATCCGCCGCGTCGATCGCCTCCGAGATCTGGCCGAGCTCCAGGATCGTATCGAAGTAGGCCTGCCACGACTCGAGATCGTGGTCGCCCCAGCCCGCGCGATTCGCGAAGTCGCCACGGAAGATCTGCGCGTTCTGCCACATCGACTCGACGCCGACGGCCATGTCCTCGAAGGTCTCCTCGAGTGCCGGTCCGATCTCGGGCTGGCTCACCACGATCTGGGCGGCCGCCAGCGGGTTCCAGTAGGCGAACTCCAAGCCCATCGCCCAGCCCCGCAGGTAGGTGGTGTAGAGCTCGGTCAGGGACTCGTCCTCGAAGTCGTCGCGGCGGATCTGGAAGGAGTTGGACGGGAAGACCGACCAGTCCTTGCCGAGGATGTACTCGTAGTCGAGACCTTGGGCACCCCACTGGGCTCGTAGCCCTTCCCAGCACAGCGCGGCGTCCGCCTGACCCTGGTCGACGGCCTGCGCCCACTGCGATCCCGCCTGGACGTACTGGACCGACGCCGGGTCGATGCCGGCCTGCTTGAACATCGGGTCGGTGATCAGCGACCAGCCCGGATCCGCCAGCGCCACGCGCTTGCCCTCGAGCTGCGCGACCTCCGTGATGCCCGAGCCGGGCGCGACTGCGAAGTCGAAGGTCTCCTGCGGCACCTGGTGCCAGACGGAGACGAGATTGGTCTTCGCCTCGATCAGCGCGCTGAACACGCCGGGCGAGACGAACGACATGTCGGCCTGGCCTTCGGCCACCGCCTTGCCGCCCGACGTCGCCTCCTGAATGCCGGGCTGGAGCTCGGTCTCGATATCCCCGAAGTAGCCCATCTCCAGCGCGACCCAGTAGCCGTAGTCGTCGAAGACCTCGAGCGTCGCGCGTGGCGACACCCAGACGACGGAGTTGCGCCCCTCCTGTACCGCGGCCTGCAGCAGGCGTCCGCTGCCGAGAGCGAGTCCGCCGCTCAGTCCCGCGACCGCGCCCATCAGACGGCGCCGGGAGATGGTGTTGCCGAACATGCGCCTGCGTTGTGTCGACATGTGCTTCTCCTTGAGTACCTGCAAGACACACGATGCGTGTCTGTCGAGCGATCCGCCATCCCAGGCCGGTGAGAGCCACGCCCCGCGATCGAGCCGTGGATGCCCGGCGATACCGCAGCCCGGAGGGCAGGGTGGACACCGGGCATGTGACCCGCCACGCAACAGGACGGTGGCTTTCACGGAACCTGATTCAGGCCAGTCGACCTCCTCCTTTCGGGCTACGACTGCCAGCTAGCCCACTTCTTGCCGATCCAATAGAAGATGACGTAATCAGTGATGCCGATCACCGCGAGGATCACGATGATCGCGAAGAAGTTGTCCATCTGCACGCGCGAGGAATAGTAGACGAGTCGGTTGCCGAGGCCCTCGCTGGATCCGACCATCTCCGCACCGACCGCCGTCAGCAGCCCGAAGATCGCCCCGATCATCAGCCCGACGATGATCATCGGCAGCGCCATCGGGAAGCGGATCTTGGTGAAGATCTGGATCGTCGATGCCCCGTAGGAGCGGGCGAGGGCGATCTTGCCGAGGTCGGTGCGCCGGAAGCCGGTGGCGGCGTTGATCATCACCATCGGGCCGGATGCCAGCGCCACCACGATGATGCGCGGGGCGATCGAGTCGTAACCCAGCTTGGCGCCCAGCAGCGGCACCAGCGCCAGCATCGGCGTGGTCACCAGCAGCAGGATGTAGGGGGTGATCACCTTCTCGATGAATGGCACCTGCGTGATCGTCGCGGCCAGCACCAGTCCGATGGAGGTGCCGATCGCATACCCGATGACGAGCACCTGCAGCGTGCTGAGGATGTGTGGCCAGAAGAGCGGGAAGTTGTCGACCAGTGCCGCGCCGATCTCACTCGGCTTGGGCATGACGTAGGCGGGCGTATCGCTCACCGTCAGCCAGATTTGCAGCCCTCCGATGATCACCACTGCCACGAGCACGATCACGATCGCGTCTCGCCAGCCATGGATCGTGCCCGCCGAGAGGCCGGTCATCCCGGAGAGCCCGACACCACGCCCGGCATTGACGTCGTCGTCGAACGTTGGAATGGTCTCGGCGAGGTTGCCATCTCGCTGACTCATGCCATCGCTCCCGTCCGCGCGGGCTGTCCGCGCTCGATGGTTGCCTTGATCCGCTGCACCTGCTCGATGAACGGCGGCTCGAGGGTCTGGTCGATGGTGCGCGGTCGCGGCAGGTCGATCTCGAAGATGTGGGCGATGCGTCCGGGCCGTGGCGAGAGCACGACGACCCGGTCGGCGAGGAAGACCGCTTCGGTGATGTTGTGGGTCACGAAGATGACGGTCTTGCCGGATCCGAGCCAGATGTTCTGGATCAACAGGTTCATCTCGTCGCGAGTGAAGGCGTCGAGCGCGCCGAATGGCTCGTCCATCAGGATCACCTCGGGATCGAAACCGAGACAGCGCACGATGCTGGCCCGCTGGCGCATGCCGCCGGAGAGCTCGAGCGGCATCTTCTTCTCGAAGCCGGCGAGTCCGGTGAGGCGGAGAAGCTCGCGGATGCGCTCGTGATGCGGCTCGCTCCGCTGGCGCCGGATCTCGAATGGGAACAGCATGTTTTCCCAGAGATTGCGCCACGGCAGCAGGTTGGCGTCCTGGAACACCATCCCCATCTCCCGGGGTGGGGAGGTCACCGGTCTCCCGTTCAGTGTGATGGTCCCGCTGGTGAGCGGATGCAGGCCCGAGATCGCCCACAGCAGCGTGCTCTTGCCGGACCCGGAGGGGCCCAGCACGCAGACGAACTCGCCACGGTCGATGGAGAGGTTCAGATCCTCGATCGCGGTGAGCGGACCGCTTCCCGTGTCATAGGTCTTCGTGGCGTGCTCGATGGTGAGGAACGGGGTGCCAGACCCGGGATCGGACATCGAAGCCTCCAGGATCTCTCGATGAACGTTGGTTGCGCCAGCTTACACCAGTCGGTAGCCGAGGGCGACGCCCCGACGGAGCCTGATCATCGTTCGCTGGAATCCGTCGGCATCGTACGTCCGGTGCCGGACCCTGTCAACGCGTCCGTCCTCGGTGCCGCCTGTCGGCAGGGGGCATGGGCCTTGCGTCTTGCCAGGACGGCCGGTCGTGTTCCGGCATGATGCCCGATCCGGTGTGCAGACGTGGAGGATGGCGAGGTTGAACCAGAATGTCTACAGGCGAGCGCGTGGGGTCGGTACGCTCGAGGTGCCGCGCCGCCTGCGCCAGCTCCTGCCGGTTGTCGCCTTCTTCGCGATCGCCTTCACCGTCGACATGATCACCGGGCAAAGCTACAGCTCCGCGTGGGGGAGCGCGGCAATCGTCGCCTCGGTGATCCATCTCGTGCCGGCGATTCGCCCGGCCCTCGTCGCGCTCGGTGGGTACGCCGCCATCTGGGTCACGTTCAACCTCGGGCGGGCGTTTGCCGAGGACATCGGTCTGGCGATCGCGGAGCCGGAGACCATCGACGGCTGGGAGCGCGCCATGTTTGGCGGGAAGCTTCCCTCGGCGTCGATGCAGGCGAGATGGTTCGATGCTGCCCAAGGCGGCATGCACGATGTGCTGCTCTCGCTCGTGCACGCCTCCTTCTTCATCATGCCGTTCCTGATGGCGGGGATGCTCTGGTGGAAACGACGCAGGCACTTTCGTGACTACGCCGGGGCCACGGCGGCAACCTTCGCCCTCGGCCTGCTGGGGTTTGTCTTCCTGCCGACGGCGCCACCGTGGATGAGCGATCCCGGCGAGGTCACCCGGGTAACCCACCACGTGCTCGAGCAGTCGGCCGGTTTCTCGCTCGGGGGAGCGAGCGGTGGCGACGCCTTCTGGTTCGAGCCGAACGATCTCGCGGCGCTGCCCTCGGTCCACGTCGCCGCGACGGTTCTGGTGTTCCTGGCTGCACGAAGGCTGGGAACACTGGCCGGGTGGCTGGGCGGTCTCTACGCGCTGCTGATGACGCTGGCCGTGGTGTACCTCGGCGAGCATTTCGTGATCGACGCGCTGCTCGGATGGGGCATGGCCCTCGTCGGCTGGCACCTTTCGCGGGCCGGAATGGGTTTCTTTGCCAGAATCAGGTGACAGAAGCCGATGGCAATGGTAAAGATGTGTCAGGACACCCCTCAGCCTGCGGAGTCGGCCATGATGGAATGCGGCGGTGCGATGCCGTGAGCGTGTGGCACGTGAACTGCGTTATGTTGTGTGATGCGTGGGCGGCAGGACGGAGCCAGTCAACGGTAGACTAGCCCGCGTCGAACTGCTCGAGTAGAAAGGCACGACACTGGATACCCCTCTTGTTCGCGATGCTGGTCGGCTGATACGTCGATACGGCGCCTATTTCTGGCTTGCACTCGTACTTGCTTGTACTGCCTGGTTCGGATGGCGACAACAGCGTGAAATCCACGATATCTGGAGTTCGCTCCGCAGCGCGGAGCCTGGGTGGATCGTCGCGCTGGTTGGACTCGAGGTCGGTATCCTGGGGCTCATCGCAATCACCTACCGCTCGCTGCTGATGGGGCTCGGTCACAAGGTCGATTTCTCGTCACTGCTCAACGTGCATCTGCAGCGCATCGTCGTCGGCACCGTCACGCCGGTCGGCGGGCCATCGTCGATGCTGATCTTCGTCCACCGGCTCCGCCAGTGCGGCGTGAAGCCCGCGGACGCCCTCCTGACCGTCTCGATCAAGAGCGTGATCGGCAACTTCGCCTTCCTGCTCCTGCTTCTTCCCGTGCTCTTTTTCCAGAAACCGTCGACCATTCTCCTGGTGAGCACCGGCGCACTGATCCTGCTGGTGATCTCCATGGCGTACCTCCTGAGGATGGCCCTGAGCGGCAAGAAGCCGCCCCGCTGGATCCTCTCGCGCATCCCGCGCAAGGGCCTTCGGTTCCTTGCCGAGGTCCGCAGCCACGAGATCACCATCGGCTCGCTGGTCCAGCCTTTCCTCTACATGCTCGCCACCAAGCTCGGCGGCGTGGTGATGCTCTTCCTCGCCCTCAATGCCGTCGGCTATGCCCCGGACATCCAGGTGCCGCTCATGGCCTACGTGGTCGGCATGGTGGTGCTGCTGGTGGCACCCGTCTTCCAGGGGATCGGCTTCGTCGAGGTCGGCATGGCGGTCGCCCTGCAGCAGATGGGCGTCCCGGCCCCGGCCGCGGTGAGCGCCACGCTGCTCACGCGCGTCGGCGAGCTGTGGCTCCCGCTGGTGACGGGTCTTGTCGTGCAGGTGAGCCAGATGTTGCGGCATCGTCGCCAGGAGCCTCTCCCGGCGTAGGATCGGGGCACTCCCGGGCGGCTCACTCGGCCAGCCGCAGCCACCGGCCGCTCGTCCTCGCCGGTCGCAGCCTGAACACGATGCCGTCCCGGTCGGGGAGGGCATTCGGGACGACAGCGTCGAGCAGGTCGAGCGCGCGGTCCCTCGCCGGCGATGCATCCAGCTCCTCATAGGAGCACTCCAGGATCACGCTGCGCCAGACGTTGGGCTCCCGATGCTCGACCACGCAGAATGAGGCGACCGGCCGTGTGCGGAGCGCATCGACCTTCGTGCCGGGTACGGTGTGCGCGTACACCAGCCCCCCGTCGTAGACGTAGGTGATCGGGACGAGGTACGGCAGGTCGTTTGCGATGCAGGCGAGATGCCCGACATGGTGGGCATGGAGGATGTCTTCCATTTCATCCGGATGGATGGTGCCGAACATGGGAGTCTCCGTTCGTTCCGGGCGCTGCTGGCACCTCTCGTGGAGGGGCTCGGGAGATCGCGGGTCCACACGACCATCGTAGCGCCGTTGTCCCGCTGTCGTGAACGTCACACGTGGTGATGCCAGTCCCGGCATGGCATCCGGACCGGGAGATCGGCGGTAGGCTGCCCGACAGGAGCGATCCGCGCGTGCGCTCATGGTGGCGCCGTGCACCGCTCGCGTGGGTCGGTGGGGAGTCTGGAAACGTGCTCCTTCGCTTCGTGCTGGTGTTGCTGGCAGCGCTTGCGATCGGCCCGCTCCCGGTTGCCGCTCAGGTCGCCACCCCGGAACGGGATGCCCTCGGTCACGCGTCCGCTCCCTTCGGTCTGGCCTCGATCACGCTGCCCACGGGCGAGACAGGGATCCGGGCCACCTTCGCCGCCATGCCGCAGGCGATCGACGGTCTGCCGCGTTCCACCGTGGTTGAGTCCGCCGGCCGAATCCAGATCACCTGTGGGGATGAAGCGCCGGCGGTGGGCTACCCCATGGTGATCGCGGCGGTGTCGTTCGAACGGACCGACTTCTTCCCGCCGGACGTCACCCCCGGTGCGTATGTGGCGATGACGCTCGCCACCGAGGAGCACGGTGCGGTGGAGGGCGGCCGAGACGGGAGGCTCGCATGGGTTCGCGCCGAGATCACGGTGGGCATCGCCGCGTCACCCGGAACGCCGGATCGTGTCGGCCTGCGCCACACCCTTGCCTGGGGAGAGGTGGATGGCGCGTGGCCCTTCACCGCCAGCGCGGATACGCCGGAGCAGCTCGATGCGCTTGTCACCGGTTTCGTGACCGCGCGGTGGGAGCCCCGCCACACCCAGGCCGATGCCCCATCCAGTCCACGTCGATGCCATTGTCACGGTTTCGACATGGGGGACGCGGATACTTCGCGAGAATGTGACGCCGAATTCGGTATCGTAAACAGGCAATCACCGGCTTGCCGCTGACCTGTATTCGGGGGGTGAGCGGCCGCCGGTGGTTCCCTCGTGGGCACGTCCCGCTTCGAGTGGTCGGATGCTCGGTGGAGTGGGGCGATTCTGGAAGCTTGTCGCGTTCTGTGGTCCAATCGTGCTGACAGTCTTCGCGATCACCAGTGAGGCACGCACGATGACCGACTCTGAAGCCACCGTCGAACCGCGACAGGAAGCCCAGGCCCTCCAGCGCGTCTCCGTCCCCGAGCTCGATGCGGTGCTCGGCAAGCCGTTTCCGGTTCTGGACCAGGGGTTCGTGCGGGTCGTCGACTACATGGGGACCGACTCGTCCATCGTGCAGGCCGCCCGCGTCTCGTACGGTGCGGGCACCAAGCGGGTCCGGGAGGACCGCGGCCTGATCCGCTACCTCATGCGCCACGAACACACGACACCGTTCGAGATGTGCGACATCAAGCTGCACGTCAAGGTGCCGATGGACATCTGGCGGCAGTGGATCAGGCATCGCACCGCCAGTGTCAACGAGTACTCGACCCGTTACTCCATCGCCATCGACGAGGCGCACCGGGTCCAGAACGGCGCCTGGCGGGCGCAGTCCGTTTCCAACCGGCAGGGCAGCGAGGGGCTGGTCGACGAGAGCCTCGTGGCCCGGCTCTCGGAGCGGGAGGCGGAGCTGCAGAACCTGGCGCGCGAGGTCTACCAGGAGCGTCTCGACGCGGGTGTCGCCCGCGAGCAGGCTCGCAAGGACCTGCCGCTCTCGACCTACACCGAAGCCTACTGGAAGACGAATCTACACAATCTCCTGCACTTCGTGCACCTGCGCATGGACGACCACGCCCAGTGGGAGATCCAGGAGTACGCGCGTACCATCGGCGAGGAGATCATCAGCCGCTGGTGCCCGGTGGCGTGGGAGGCGTTCCTCGACTACCGGGTCAACACCACGAGCTTCAGCGACCCCGAGCTCGTCTGCCTGTCGGCGCTCGTGGCGGGCGACCGGGAGGGGGCCGTCGCCAGGGCCCTCGAGCGTGGTCTGCTCCGGGAGCGCAACGGCGAGCGCAAGCCGACCCGCGAGGGCAATGAGTTCGCCGCCAAGGTGGCTCGACTGGGCCTCGAGGTTCCCTGGGCATGATCCCGAGCGCCCCTCGGCCTTGCCACCGGTGAACGGAGCGCCCGGATATCGGTCGCAGCGCTGTCGAACCTGCTTGTGAAGCCCGCACCGCTGGAATCGGCACTGCTCGCATGAAACACCGGGACGCGCCATGGTAATTGCCGGCGCATCCCGGTGTCTCCGGTCATGCGATCACCAGCCGCGATTCGCTGGTGAGAACGCGGCAGCCCCGGTTATCCGAGCTTGCGATAGATCTCGTCGGTCTTCGCTGCCATCACGAAATCGTTCCGGTGGAGACCGCCAATCGCGTGTGTCCACCAGCTGACCGTGACCTTGCCCCACTCGAGGCGGATCACGGGGTGGTGGTCCTCCTCCTCGACCACCTCGGCGATGGCATCGACGAACCGCACGGCCGGCATCCAGCCGTCGAACCTGAAGGTGCGCTTCAGGCGCTTGACACCCTTCACCTCCGCGATCTCCCAATCGGGAACCTGCTGCTTGAGCTCCTGTTCCTCAGCCTCGGTTACCATCGGCGCGCCCGCGTGACACGCTTCGCATCTCTCCGACGTGAGTGCCATGGACACCTCCATCTCATCTCTGATCTCGACAGGCTCCGCGCAGCAAGTGGCGTTCCGCGACGTCAGTCGGACTCCAGCACCGCCGTGAGGCCGAGGAATTCCCCGTAGGCCGCCGCTGCCTCGGCAAGGGCGTGTTCCGCGACGTCATCGAGGCCGGCGGGAATGTTCAGGCTGATGCGTACCTCTCTCGCCGACAACTTCCGTGTCCAGGCACCGACGATCCTGCCGTCCAGGACGACATAGTGGTTGAGCCAGAACTCCCGGCCCGTGTCGTAGCGCGCCCGGATGGCGGGATCCCACGCGACCTCGTTGTTTCGGAAGCCCACGAAGTACTCATCGAAGTTCGGGAGCAGGTGAACCACGGGGGTCCGGGTGTCGACCGGGGCATCCGATGGCACATGCCACCAGGTGGTTCCGTCGATGGTCACCGACTCGAGATCGCCCTTGTGCATCTCGATCCCACGCCGGGCGTCACCGACCGTCAGACCCGACCACCACGCGAGGTCGTGCGGGGTGGCGGGACCGTGGCTTTCCAGATACCGTCGGGTGATCAGCGCGACGGCCTCGTCACGGTCCAGCTCGGGGGCGGGTGCCGCTCGCTCGTCCAGCAGGGCATAGGTGAACTGCTTGCCCCTGCGCGGACCGCTGCAGACGATCGCCTCGAGCTCCGCGTACATGAGCGTGTGTGCGAGGCGCTGCCCGGCGGTGTCGATCCCGTGGGCCTCGAGCATCGCGCCCAGCTCGGCACGGGTGCGGTAGGTGCCCCCCGCGAGCTCCCTCGCGATCAGGTCGCTGCTCCGGACCAGCGTGTCCGTGTCGAGCCCCAGTTGGCGGTAGCGACCCGCGTTGCTCGCCTGTACCCGAGGTGCGGTGAGCGCCAGCAGCCAGCGGATATCCTCGGGAAGCACGAAATGCCAGGTCGGACGCATCACGTGCGTGCGCAGGATCGCGCCCTCGTCGAACAGCGTGTCGAGATCGGTGTCGCGCACCCCTGCCGCGCGCTGTCCGATGCCCCATTTGGCCCCTGGGTAGTCCTGCGACTGTACGGCGAGGTTCCACCGGACCACGTCCAGCGGCGACTGCAATCGGGACCCAGTGAGGTGCTGGTTTCTCAGGCGGAGCCGTGCCAGGTCATCGAGCTTCATGCGCGGCAGTATACCCGTCCGGGACCGTCGCTGGCCGCGCCAATGGCATGGCGATTGCTCGCAGCAAGCCATCGACGCTGCGTGCGAGACCCGGGAGGGGACATGAAGATCGGATCCGTGCCGAACATCGTTCCGATTGCCGGTGGCATCGGCGCCGCTGTTGCCCTGCGTAGATCGTTCGCGCGGGCAAGGGAGGCTGACCTCACCGGTGACGTGGCGCTGGTGACCGGCGGCTCGCGCGGACTCGGGCTGGCGATGGCCCGGGAGCTGGCGGACCAGGGGTGCCGTCTCGTGATCTGCGCACGCGATCGTGCCGAGCTTCAGCGTGCCGGCGAGGACCTCGAGCAACGGGGGGTCGAGGTTCTCGCGGTCGAGTGCGACGTCGCCGCCAAGGACGATGTCGATCGGATGGTTGCCGAGGCCCGTCGAGCCTTCGGGCGCATCGACCTGCTCGTCTGCAACGCCGGTGTGATCCAGATCGGTGCGTATCACAGCATGGAGCTCGAGGATTTCCGGCAGTCGATGGACATCATGTACTGGGGGGTGCTCTATCCGATCCTGGCCGTGCTGCCCGAGATGCGCGAGCGGCGGTCCGGACGCATCGCGGTGGTCTCATCGATTGGAGGGAAGGTCGCCGTGCCGCACATGCTGCCCTACAGCGCGGCCAAGTTCGCCGCGGCCGGTCTGGCCGAGGGCCTTCGCTCGGAGCTCGCGGACGAGGGCATCACGGTGACCCACATCGCCCCCGGGCTCACCCGGACCGGATCCTACCTGAACGCGTACTACAGCGGCGACAGGGAGGGACAGGAGCGGCAGTACAAGGTGTTCGCGCCGCTGTCGAGCCTCCCGTTCGTGAGTGGCAACACGGAGCGGGCCGCCCGAGCCTATATTGCCGCGATCCGCCGTGGTGACGGTGAGGTTCTCTACCCGCCCGTCTACAACGTGCTGGCGAAGGTCTACGGGGTGGCGCCGGCAACGACCACCTGGGCCATGGGCATCGCCGACCGCCTGCTGCCCGACAGCGGGGAGGGGACCGGCACCGTGCCTGGCAGGGTGATCGACGAGCGGCTCAATGCTCCAGCAGTGCATGCGGCCACCATCTTCGGCCGCGCAGCCGCGGAGGATCACCTCGAGCATCCGGGTCCGACCAGCGTGCCCGACCCCGACTGAAGCCATGGTGCCAGCAGGAGGGCCCTCAACGGTGCTCCTCCCGCATCTGATGAGACCCGCCCAGCCGGCCGGTCTCATCAGATGAATATCGTCATCGTGCCTTCCAGATCCTCGTCAGCGGGAAGAGCGCTGAAGTAGCGGTAGGTCCCGAGTGGTGGCTGGTCGATCTCGATCGTGGCGGACTCCCCAGGGGCGAGCTCGATGTCGACGGCGAGCTCCTCGATCGTGAAGGTGTGCGGCCTGGTGCCCTGGTTCACGACATGGATCGTGACGTCGCGACCGACGGCCGACTCGAAGTGAGCCGGGATGATCGCCTCGTCGGTCACGTGGATGGTGATCTCGCCGACGATGATCCGGGTGCTGGGACCGGGGTCGATCGCGATCGCCGAGGCCGATGGCGACGCCACCGGCGAAGCTGCCCGGTCGGCGCCCGACGGCACCCCGGGCGCCGACCGGGACGAATACGTGCCGGTCGCGGCGACGAGGCATGTCGCCACCAGAAGTACGGCAGCGGTGCGGCAGACGCGGGAAGTCGCTCCCGCGCCTGCCTCGAGCGGTCGCTTCATCACTGAAAGCGACATCGTCAGTCCTCCGGCGTGCCCATGGCATCGGCACTGGCATCAGCCTCGCCCTCGACCTCGGGCGAGGCCACGTCCGGGACGTCGGTACCGGGCGCCGTTTCGGCGCCTTCCGGCACCTGGTCGCTCTGGACGAGCTGCCACACGGCACCGGTCGGGTTGCTGAACGGATCGTAGTCGCGGCTGAACTGGCATTCGCAGGAGGTGACGTACAGCTCGCCGTCCTCGCCCTGTCCGGCACCGGTCACGAGCAGGTCGGTGTCCAGCAGCTCCTCGAGCTGCCAGGTGCCCGCATCATCCCGTGCCAGACCCCAGACCTTGCCGGAGCAGAAGTCGGAGGCGAAGTAGATGCCGTCGAGATCCGGCGACTGCTCGCCGCGGTAGACGCCGATGCCGGTGATCGAACAGCCGTTGTCCCCGTGCTCGTACTCGGCGACCGGCAGCACACCGACCTTGGCGCATGAGTCGCCCTCTTCCGGCGGGTAGCAGTGTGAGGCCTCGAGCGGGTCCCACCCGAAGTTGTGGCCGCCGTTCGTGACCTCGTCCGCGGGCACGAAGTTGATCTCCTCCCAGACGACCTGGCCGACGTCGGCGATGTACATGTCGCCGGTTTCCATGTCGAAGCTGAACTGCCAGGCGTTGCGCAGCCCGTAGGCCCAGATCTCCCTGGCCGCGTCCGGGTGGTAGTCACCGGTCTGTGCCGCCCCGTTCGCCACCGACGACTGCTTCACGCCGCCCGTCTCGGCGAAGGGGTTCTCCGGCGGGATGCCGTAGGGCTGGCCCTCGACATCGACGTCGAGCCGCAGGATCTTGCCGAGCAACACGTTGATGTTCTCGGCGTTCTCGTACGGATCGCCGGCGAGGCCACCGTCACCGATCGTGACGTACAGGTAGCCGTCCGGACCGAAGTGGATCGTGCCACCGTTGTGGTTCACGTAGGGATCCTCGATCGAGAGCAGAACCTTGCCGCTCTCGGGATCCGCGAGATTGGGATCGTCGGAGACCGCGTACTCCACCAGGAAGTGGTCGCCCTGGGTTCGGTAGTCACTGTAGTAGACGAAGAACCGTCCGTTGTTCTCGAAGTCCGGATGGAATGCGAGGCCGAGCAGACCCTGTTCGAGGAAGTCGGTCTTGACCTCCTGGCTGATGTCCAGGAACGGCTCCTCGAGGACCTGTCCGTCCTGGATGATGCGGATCGTGCCGGTCCGCTCGATCACGAACACACGGCCCGAGCCATCATGGGCACTCTGCACGTTGATCGGGTCGATGAATCCGTCGGCGACCTTCACCAGCTGAAGTGATGGATCGCCCGGAAGGTCACCGCCTGGTTGGGCAACCTGCGACTGCTGATCGTCCTGCGCCGCCGCGCTCATCGCTGCAAGCCACCCGCCCGCCGCAATCACGAGCACGATGAGCAGGAACGGTACTCGCCGGAAACTCCGCATGCTGGCCTCCCTCATGTGTGGATAGGATGTCGGCCCCTGACCATGGAAGATTGGGGGTAGCCATCGGGCCGCACGTTGCGTGCCAGTGTTCCGTGGCGCTGGCACCGGACTTGCTCGGACATCGGCACCGGCAGGATGGCCAGGAAGGCTCTGACAAGGAAAGGCAGGTCGCACGATGGATTCCCTGCTCAGTGGATTGTTCGGTGATCAGGAAGACCCGGAGCAGAAACGGGCCCAGGTTGCGGATTTCGTCCAGCGGGTCGAGTCCGGACCACCCACGGAGGGGGTGTCGGACGAGGAGGCGCTGAAGAACTACAGCGCCGTGGCCGGCAGGCTCTCCCCGCAGGAGCTGGAGGAAGCGGCGACCCAGGCGCTGGAGCGGTTCTCTCCCGAGCAGCGCCGGGAGTTCGCGAGTCTGCTCGAGGCGCGCGGCGGGAGTCCGGTGAACCCGGACGACCCTCGCCAGATCGCCCAGCTGACTACCCAGCTCCAGAATCAGTCACCGGACGGCCTGATCGGCCTGCTCGGCGGTGGCAGCCTCGACGATGTTCTCGGCGGGCTGTTGGGGGGCGGCACGTCAGATGGTGGTGGCGGTGGTGTGGTGAGCGACCTGCTTGGCGGTCTGTTCGGGGGCAACAAGGACAGCTCGTCGGGCGGAGGCGCGACGCAATCCGGTGGTATGGGCGACCTGCTCAACAATCCGATCGCCAAGGCCGTGCTGGCCGCCATCGCCGCAATGGCCATGAAGAAGTTCATGGGCGGAGGTGACGAGGACGCGTCGTCCGCTCAGGGAGGCGCCAGCGCAGGCGATGACACGGACTCGACCGGCGGCCTCAAGGGCGCCAACCCCAGGCGCGCGTAGCATCGCGAACGACCGGTGATCCGTTTCGTGTCGAACAGGGTGCGGCGGTGATTGTGCGGCAGACAGGACGGATGGGCGAGGGGCACGGCAGTCTGCCGTGCCCCTCGCGGCGTCGATCTGCAATTACGTGACACATGGAGGAAGCGTGCTGTATAAGAGGGTCCAGATTCAGCCGACCCCGGTCCGCCGGGCTGGATCACCTCGATACTCGATCTCCCTCCATCGACCGGGAGCACGACCAGGGCAACACCATGTCTTCATCTCCGGTGGCAGCGCCGTCATCGACGCCTCGACCGGCTCGATCCATTCCACCAGGCTCGCGAACCTCCGTCTGGAGGCGCATGTGGGCCAGCCGGGCCGTCTACCTGTTCATCCTGCCCGGATTCCTCTGGTACGTGGTGTTCCACTACCTGCCGATCCTCGGGAATGTGATCGCATTCAAGGATTACAGCATCTTCGTCGGCATCAGGGACAGCCCGTGGGTCGGCCTCGACAACTTCCGCAGGATCTTCGATGACCCCGCCTTCGCCACCGCGCTGAAGAACACCCTCATCATCGAGGGGCTCCAGCTGGTGTTCGCCTTCCCGGCGCCGCTCGCGCTGGCCCTGCTGCTCAACAGCCTCATGAACGAGAAGGTCAAGCGGGCGATCCAGAGCGTGGTCTACCTGCCGCACTTTCTCTCGTGGGTGATCGTGATCGCGATCTGGCAACAGCTCTTCGGGGGCGAGGGCTTCCTCAACCAGATCCTGCTCAATCGCGGTTACGAGCCCGTCAGCATCATGAACAACCCGGATATCTTCAAGCCGCTGGTGGTGGCGCAGACGATCTGGAAGGAAGCGGGGTGGGGGACCATCATCTTCCTCGCGGCGCTCACCAAGATCGACGTGCAGCTCTACGAAGCCGCCGCGATGGACGGTGCCGGCGGCTGGCGCCGGCTCGTCAACATCACCCTGCCGGGGATTCGGCCGGTGATCGTGCTGCTGCTCATTCTGCGGCTCGGATCGATGCTCACCGTCGGCTTCGAGCAGTACTTCCTGCAGCGCGGCGCCGTCGGTCCCGAGGCGGCCGAGGTGCTCGACACGTTCGTCTACTTCCGGGGTGTCGTCAACGGCGACTGGAGCTTCGCCGCGGCGGTCGGGTTGGTGCGGGCCGTGTTCGGTGCCGTGATGATCTTCGCTTCCAACTGGCTGGCGAAGAAGTTCTTTGACGAGGGAATCTTCTGATGAGCATGGCCGAAACCACCAATCCCCGCCCCGATGCCACCATGCTCACAGGCGAGGTCGCCGGGCCGAGCCGCCTGAAATCCTCCGAGCGCCCGCCGTGGATGGAGAAGCCGCCCTTCTGGGTGACCGCGCTCAAGACGGTGACGCTGGCGATCATCGTCCTGATGATGGTGGTGCCGTTCCTCCACATCTTCGCCGTGTCGTTTTCGTCGTACAAGGATGTGCTGGGCGGCGGGTTGATTCTTTTCCCCAGCAATCCGACGCTGGCCGCCTACGAGGCGATCTTCAACGGCGGCATCGTGGTGCGGGCGTTGCAGGTGAGTGTTGGCCTGACGCTCTTCGGTACGCTGGCGCAGATGATCTTCACCACCACGATGGCGTGGGGTCTCTCCCGGCCGGGTGTGCCCGGCTCGCGGGCGATTCTCTTCGTGGTGCTGGGCGCGCTGCTGATCGCGCCGGGCATCATCCCCAGCTACCTGCTGATCAAGGAGCTGGGTCTGCTCAACACCTACCAGGCGCTCATCCTGCCGGGACTGATCAGCTCCTTCAACCTCGTGATCGTGCGGCAGTTCTTCATGAACCTGCCCCAGGAGCTGATCGATTCCGCCCGGATCGACGGCGCCAGCGAGTGGCACATCTTCTGGAACATTGCCCTGCCGCTGTCCAAGGCGGTACTGGCGGTGGTGGCACTCTTCTACGCCGTGTCGATCTGGAACAGCTTCTTCAATGCGATTCTCTACCTGCAGGATTCGTCCAAATGGCCGATCCAGCTCGTCCTGCGCCAGTACGTGTTGCAGGGAAGTGACCTCGCCACCGCGGCTGACACCAGCTCGAACACGCCACTGCCGCCGGCGCGCACGATCCAGATGGCGATCGTCGTCGTGGCGACGGTCCCGATCCTGATCGTCTACCCGTTCCTGCAGAAGTACTTCACCAGAGGCGTGCTCACCGGCGCCATCAAGGGCTGAGTGGATCGTCGCCGGGGACCTGCTCCGTACGTGCCGGCCTCGTGCCGCCTCGACCGCTCGAACGACCAGTTCAGCAGACACGGGTACAGCCGCCCCCTCTCACACAAGGGGCGGCTGACTGGGAACTCGTCAGCGTCGCAGGACCGGGCCGTTCGTCACGTCGTGGCGGGCGCATGGGCGGCCGTGCCATGGCGGGAGCGTGTCCGTCGCAGGACCCCTGACCATCGGGGCACCGTCGCGACGGCCACCGACAGCGGCACCCCCGCGATCGAGACGATGGCGAACTTGGCCAACGGCGGGATCGCGACATCGACCAGCGGCATCTGCACGGCGACGAGTACGAAGACATGCACGATGTAGATGGCGAAGGAGCTCTCTCCGAGCATCCGGACCACACGGCCCGGCTGGGCGAATCGTTCCCGTGCCAGCACCAGCAGGCCGACGCAAAGGCCGACGCAAATGAAGGCTTCCCACGTGCTCCAGGCGAGCGAGCGCCAGTCGCTTCCGCCCTGGGCGATGATGCGTGGCAGTCGTTCCGTTGGCCAGAGGCTGTACGCATAGCGCAGGGCCGCCGCGCCGAGTCCGATCCCGAGCCAGGTCATCCCGGTCGCGGCCGGGAGCCGGCGCAGCCAATCGTGGTGGGCCGCGACGAGGCCGATGATGAACAGGCTGAGATACTGCGGCACGTGGGCCACCTCCGCCGGGATGATCCCGAGCACCCGCTCCCAGCGATCGATCGGGTACCAGAGCCGCACGACATAGGTGACTGCAGCCAGCGCGAGCGCATAGGTCAGGATCGCCCGATGTCCGGGAAGCCGGTCTGCCCGACCCGCGACCGGCGATCGCTGCCCCGAGATTCGACGCCAGAGGGCGTACGCGCAGGTGTAGACGAGCAGATGGGCCACGAACCAGAGGTGCCCCAGGTCGACCTGCGGGCCCCCGATGTAGTCACGCACGTAGAACGACCAGAGCGGGACAGTCCCCCCAGCCCCTCGGTAGTCGAGGTAGGCGATGAGGCCGAACACGCCCAGCCCGACGATGAGGAGGGGAATCCCCAACCGCGTCACCCGGTCACGAAGGAACGCGCCCGTGCCCTTCCGGTCGAAGGATGCCGGAATGAAGGACGCGGCGAGCAGGAAGAACAGACCCATGAAGAATGCGGCGTTGACCGGGAAGAACACGCCGAGGACATCGGAGCGTGCGTCCTCCTGCACCGGCCAGACGCCGTCGCCACCGTACGGCTGACCCGCGTGATGGACCACCACCAGGATCGCCAGGAAGGCGCGGATCGCGTCGACCCATCCCAGGCGAGCGGTCTTTGCGCGTGGAGGAGGGGCCTCGGTCCGCGTCTGCCGATCGGGCCGGTCTCGTTCCGAGATGATCATCGTCGCCATGACACCTTCTCCATGCTCCGGGAGAGCGATCGCGCTGTCCCGTGCGATTCCATCTGATCCTGCATGGAGCGTATGGCGGCGGAGCGGTCGCGTCGTCAGCCGGCGGTCGGATTTCGCTTCATCCTGCGGGAGGATATGGGTGTCGGTCGCGGGAGGTGCGCTCGCGGGAGCCGATGGCTAGGGCTCCGGCTGGACCAGACCGTGGTCGAAGGCATAGACGATGGCCGCCGGTCGATCCCGGAGGTTGAGCTTGTCGAGGATGTGGCCGACATGGCTCTTGACCGTCGCCTCCCCGATGTAGAGGGCGTCGGCGATCTCCTGATTGGTCAGCCCGCGCCCCATGAGCCGGAGCACGTCGAGCTCGCGCGGGGTCAGGCTCGCGAGCTCCTCGGCCGGGGTGATCGCTGGCGCGCTGCCACGATAGGTGGCGAGGACGCGAGCGGTTACGGCGGGGTCGAGCCAGGCCTCCCCGGACGCCACGACGCGTGTCGCCCGGATCAGGTCCTCGGCCGGCGCATCCTTGAGCACGAAGCCGGCCGCGCCGGCGCGCAGGGCGGAGGAGAGAATCTCATCGTCATCGAAGGTGGTCAGGATGAGAACCGGTGGCGCATCGGGACGTTCCCGAAGGCGTCGGGTCGCCTCGACGCCGTCCATGCCCTTCATTCGCACGTCCATGAGCACGACGTCCGGCCGCGTGGTGGCCACCGCTGACAGGCAGGCGGCCCCCTCGTCACACTCGGCGACGATCTCGAAGCCGTCCTCTGGGCTAAGGATCATGCGAAGACCAGCACGGACGAGCGGCTGGTCGTCGACGAGGATCACCCTGATCATGCGCCACTCTCCCGCTCACCGGTGTCGACCTGTCGAAGATGCTCCTGCGATGAGCCGACCGGCACGACACACTCGACCAGCCATCCATCACCGCTGCGACCAAGCGTCAGGGTTCCTCCGAGCAGCGCTGCCCGCTCGCGCATGCCGACCAGGCCGAGGCTCGATCCTCTTGCCTCCGTCAGCGCCGGTGCGCCCTCGCGTGGCCCGTCATCCTCGACCCGCAGGATCACCGCGTCGTCGCCGATGACGATCGAGACCTCCACGGTCGCCCCTGGTGCGTGCTTGACGGCATTCGTGATGGCTTCCTGCGCGATGCGGTAGAGATCGAGGCCCGCTGCCGCCGACAGGATGCCGGGGTCGCCATCCATCTTCAGCCGCACATCGAGTCCGGCACGCGCGTAGTCGGAGATGAGGGCCGGAAGATCGGCGATGGTCGGCAACGGCACGTCACCGCCCGATGGTCGGTCTTGACGGTCGTGATCGGCGAGCAGACCGACGGTGCGGCGAATGTCGGCGAGGCTCTGGCGGCCGAGCCGTTCCGCCTGGGCCAGGGCCTCAGCGGCGCGCTCGGGGTCGCGCGTCAGGATGTGCCGGGCGCCGGTCAGGTGGAGCATCGTGATCGCCAGCGTATGGGCGATGACATCGTGGACATCCCGTGCGATTCGCTGGCGCTCCCGGGCCGCGGCCTGTCGCGCGAGATCGGCCTGCGCGATCCGTAGCTCCGCCAGCAGCCGCCGTTGCTGCCCGACCGCGTACATGGACAGCCACGACAGGCTGATGCCGAACAGCCAGGGAATCCAGTCCGAAGCCGGGTCGGCCCCCCAGGCGAGCGGCATGAGCACGCCGAGAATGCATGCGAGCAGCGTGGAGAAGGCATCACGTCGCGGCCAGGTGTAGGCACCCCATCCCACCAGCAGGATCAGAAACATCGGGGCGACGGTGTTCCGCCCGGCATAGACGAACCAGGCAGACGGCAGGACGACCGTGGCAACGAACACCAGGCGGGGCCACGGCACGCCCGCGGTCTCGACAAGCCAGGCGGCGGCGACCAGCACGATCATCGCGATGCTGGTGCGAGACAGATGCTGGGGGTCATCGACTCCGTCGAGCCCACCTCGCTCCACGAGGGCCGCGAGCACCCCGATGACGATGGCCGTCGCCGCCACGACCGGTGGCAACCAGGGTGGGGACACCGCCCGTCGCCAGCGCGGGATGCCCCGCCGCCGCTGCGGTGCGTCACTCTCCACGGAGTCTGCGGAACCGAGCGTCCCGAGCCTGTTCAGCCAGTTCGCCATCCCTGCTCCCGGACCGTGTCTCGGAACACGCCATCGTCCCTCACCGCCCACATGATCCTGCGCGATGGCGTCAACGCCACAGTCATCTGTTTTTCCAGTCTACCGTTGGGCGACTCTCGCGAGCGCAGCCTCGAACACGTCCCGCGCCTCCGAAGTGCTCGCCAGCGAGCGCCGTCGATTCGGAGGCTTGCGGTCGTCGATGGCTGTGCTGATCAGGCGAGGGCATCAATCGGGTTTCGGGTGCCCGGATCGGAAGGTGGGGTGCAAACCGGCGATCGCGACCTCTGCGGACAGGCTTACGCGTCTTCCGAGCCGTTCCCTTCGAGTGGCAGCGCGATGGTGAAGGTGCTGCCCTTGCCGGCTTCGGTCGCGACCCAGATGCGACCGTTGTGGGCCTCGACCAGCATGCGCGAGATGTAGAGCCCCAGCCCGAGTCCCGACGACGAGCCGCGCTTCGCGCCCCGATAGAAGCGGTCGAAGAGGTGCGGCATGTTCTCCGGCGCGATCCCCGGTCCCTCGTCGGTCACGCTCAGTCGTGCCTCGCCGTCGACCTGCTCCACATGCACGGCGACCTTGCCGCCGTCCGGGGTGTACTTGATTGCGTTGCCGATGAGGTTGTCGAGCACCTGTCCCAGCCGATCACGATCCCAACGGCCCACGAGTGGCTCCTCGGGACCAGTCACCACGATCTCGTGCTGGCTCGTCTGGAGGCGTCCCCGCTCCGCCGCCTGGAGCGCCAGATCCTGCAGCTCGACGCTCGCATAATCCAGGTCGAGCTTGCCGGATTCGAGCTTGACCAGCTCCTGCAGGTCCGCGACGAGTCGCTCGATGCGCCTGGCCTGTTCCAGGATCACCTCGACGCCAGCCTCGTCGTACTGCTTGCGACGCTTCATGAGCTGGGCGCGGCCGCTGAGCACGGTGACGGGCGAGCGGAGGTCGTGGCTGGCCATCGCCAGGAAGTCCTCCTGCGCGCGCTCGAGCCGCTTGCGCTCCGTCGCGTCACGGGCGATCACCGCCGCGCCGATTACCTTCCCCGAGGTGTCGAGCACCGGGGACGGACGGATCTCGACCTCCACCAGCGAGCCGTCCTTGCGTCGGCGCACCGTCTCGGTCGGCGGGAGGTTCTCCTGGCGCTTGAGACGTTCCAGCACGCCATTGCGCTCGTCCGTCAGCTCCTCCGGGATGAGCAGGTCGATGTGCCGGCCGACCGCCTCGCGTGCGGTGTAGCCGTAGAGCTGCTGCGCCGCCGGGTTCCAGTCGGTGATCGTGCCGTCCATGTCGAGCCCGATCACGGCATCGCGGGAGTTCTCGACGATGGCCGCCAGTCGCTCGCGCTCGGCCTCCGCCTGCTTCGCCTTGGTGATGTCGACGATGAACTTGACCCCCTCGTTGTCGTCGATGCGCGACGCGTACGACAGGGCCCACCAGCGCGAGCCGTTCTTGCGGACGTACTGCTTCTCGTACGGCGTGCTCTGCCCGAGGGTGAAGGCCGCGTCGATCGCCCGGGTGGAGACATCCATCCACTCCGGGGGCGTCATCGTGTCCCAGCGGACCGCCCCGGCTTCGATGTCGCCGCGCGTGTAGCCGCTCATCCGCAGGAACGCCTCGTTGGCGTAGGTGACGGGCCCGTCCGGCCGGAAGAAAATCACTCCAACCGTCTCGATCTCGATCGCACGGCGCAGCCGGGTCTCGAACGTGCGCAGGGCGTCATCGGCGCGCTTGGCTTCCGTGACATCGGTGAACAGTACCGCCACCTGCCGCGGATCCGCGTTGCCGACCCGGAAGGCGTGGACATCGAGCCAGCGACCCTGGAGTGCCGGGGTCTGATTGACCATTCGCACCGGCTCACCCGTCATCGCGACCTTGCCGAACACCTCGAACCACGCACTCTCGAGTCCTGGCACGATGTCCTTGATGCGTCGGCCCACGACATCCTGCCAGCCAGTCAGGCGCTCGAACGCGGGGTTCGCCTCGATGAACCGGTAGTCGACGGGGGTGTCCGCGTCGTCGAAGATCAGCTCGATGACGCAGAAGCCCTCGTCGATGGTCTCGAACAGCGTCCGGTAGCGTCGATCGCTCTCACCCAGCTGCTGTTCCGCCCGGATGCGCTCGATGGTCGACCACGCACGCTCGGCCGTTTCCTCGACGATGGCTACCTCGTGTGGGGTCCATTGCCGTGGCTCGGATTGGTGGACGGAGAGGGCGCCGACCAGCTGTCCGTTTCTCACGAGCGGTACATCGACGTGCGCGCGCAGTGCTAGCGCCTCGAGTGCCTGGCGATGCTCCGATCCCATCTCGGCATCGAAGGTGTCGTCGCGAACGACGGTGGTGCGGGTCGTCAGGGCCGCGAGCACGTCCGGATCGACGGTGGAGGTATCGAAGGTGCCGGGCAGGGGAGGAACCCCATCGGTGTACTGCGGCCCGAGTACCGCGACACCGTTCTCCGTGACCTCGGCCAGGATGACGCGACTGGCGCCGAGCTGCCTGCCCAGCAGGTGCGTCACCTCCCGCTGGATCTCGGTGGTGTCGGTGAGGGGCCGGATCGCATCGCTCAGGGTGACGAGAAAGGCGGCGTTCAGCTCGCGCTGCTTGCGGTCGTTGATGTTCTGCGAGACGCCGACGAGCGTCGGCTTGCGACCGTCGTTGGAGTCGACGCGAATGCCCTGCGCCTGGATCCAGATGTAGCCCGCGCCGTCGTCCCGGGCGAGCCTCAGCTCCGCCTCGAACCTGGAGTCGCCCCGGATCGCCGCCCGATAGCCTTCGATCACCGCCTGTCGATCGTCGGGATGGATCATGGCGATGACGTCGCTGACGTTGGTCGGCAGCGATATCCCCAGGGCCCGGGGAGCATTGTGGGACACGCTGAGGGTGTTCCGGTTGGGGTCGATCTCCCAGGTGAGGAGATTGGCGGTCTCGAGAGCGAGGCGTAGACGAGCCCGATCCTCGGCCAACCGTTCATCTGTCGATGCAGGGGTCGCCGGCTGGTCCCGATCGTCACCCTGCGAGTGAGGATCAATCGCGGCTCGACCCATGACTCGTTCTCCGTATCGCCCGAACGATGCTATTCGCGACCCAATGCCGGAGGTGTTGCTGCCCCCAATGTAGCACCGAGCGGTCAGTTGGTGTACCGGAGGGTGGCGAATCCCGGCCCCGAGCGATGGCGCCCCTTGATGTGTATCGCGATTGCCCATCGACGTCTTTACAGCAGACCGTAACTGTGATTACATGATTACTGGGTTGTGCAGCCGCCATCACAGGAAGGGATACAGCCATGGCAAGCACACACGATGACATTCGGGGCTGGTTCGCCGGGCGCATCCCGGACGCCTGGTTCGCATCGGCTCCGGAGATCCAGGTCGACCGCGAGGAGATCATGGTGATCGGCACCCTGCCGGAGCCGAAGATCGAGGACGATGCGTCGGACGACACGAGGCGCGCCGCCCTCGAGGCCAGGATCGCCGGGTTCCGTGAGGATACGAGGGACGCTCGGATCAGGATCGCCAGCGAGGCGGAGCATCGCTTCGGGCGCAAGGTGTCGTGGGGAGCGACGTGTGGCGAGGTCACCAGGCGCTTCACCACCTTCGGCGTCCCGGTGATGACCCGCCTGCGGATGGATGAGCGCGCCGTGCTCGATACCCTGATCGAGTCCGGCGTGGCGAGAAGCCGCAGCGAGGCCCTCGCCTGGTGCGTGCGGCTCGTGGGCAAACACGAGGCCGATTGGCTGCAGGAGCTGCGCGAGGCGCTGGTTCGGGTCGAGCAGGTTCGGGCCGAGGGTCCCGATCCGGCCGCCTGACCGGTCGTGACGCACAGCCTGACCTTGACGATCTGAAGCAGTCGAGGAGACGCAACGGGGGAGTCCAATTGGACTCCCCCGTTGCGTGCTGGCTGTGTCGTCAGGCAGGCGAGGGGATGCGCTTCGATCATCCCGCCGGTGAGTCGGTCAGGCCAGCCCCTGCGATCGCGCGAAGCGTCGCACCCGGGCGACATCGCCGGCGACCCGCCGGCGCACACTCGTGGATTCCGGTGAGTTTCGCACCGCGTGGATCCGGGTCTGGATCTGGCACCAGCAAATGCGCGCCTCAGCAGTCGCATCGTTCGGGAGTGGCCCGACGCCCCGATGTCCCTCGAGCATCCACGGCACCACCTCGAGCGGCACGCCGGCGAAATCCCACACCGGGTCGAGCCAGCCCGCTCCGGCCCAGTCGATCAGGGCGAGAACGCTGGCGTCCTGCCCGTCGACGAGGATGTTGGCGGCGCTGACGTCGCCGTGGCAGAGCGTCGGTGTCTCGTCTCCCAGGACGATCGGGGCGATGCGGTCAAGCAGCTCGCGCAGCCAGCGGGCATCGTCGGCGGACAGCAAACCGCCATCGTGGAGTGCGTCGACCCATGGCCTGGGATCGACGTCTGGCGACTGGCGAAAGGTCCGCAGCTCGATCGGCACGCTGGCTGGGTCCGTCACGGCATGGATGAGGGCCAGCTGGCGACCAACGTTCCCCCACACCGATCGATCCGAGTCCGACCTCCCCGTTCGGTCGAGCGGGGTGCCGCAGGTGACCCGACGGAAGACGGCGTGGGGCACCGGGAGACCACGTAACGAATCGTCGAATGCGATCAGGTCGGGCACATGCGCGCCGAGGGACCTGGCAAGCGGGGCGATGGCGGCGTCGATGGTGACCGCCCGGATCGCGTCCGGGCGGTCGAACGGGATCTTCACCACGACATCGGCCAGGGGATAGACGGCACTGGTGGCACCGACCCATGGGCGGGGCACGGAGACCGGGGGCGTGAGCCCATGCCGCTCGGCGATGACCACCATCTGGTCGAGCGAGACCGTTCCCCGCGCTCCCTCATCCATGTCCAGCGGTTGGAAGAGAGGTGTCAGACCCCGCTTGATAGTCGTAGTTCCGCAGGCACATCCCGGTGGCGCGTCGAAAGCCGGAACGCTCGTAGAACGGTTGCACGTCCGGGTCACACAGCAGGTCGACCATGTAGAGCCCGTCGAGCAGCTCGACCATCCGGCGGACCAGCTCCGAGCCGATCCCGTTCCCCTGGTGATCCGGCACGACCTCGAGGTGGGGGACGTAGGCGCAGCTGACGTGATCGGTGATGGCGGTGATGAATCCGACGAAGAATCCCCGCAGCATGTCGGGGGTGATGCCCTCGGGTGACGTCGTGTACGAGATCATGGGGCACCTCGCTGAGGATGCGCCCGGGCTGACTCGTGACCGGCCCGGGCGTCGTGATCACACAGTGGCTCAGGCGAGGGTCTCCCTGAGTTGCCGTCGCGAGTAGTACGGTCGGTATGGCATCAGCGCCACCGCCCGGTCCACGTTGCGCTCGGCCCCCCGCATCCGGCTGGCCCCGTCGTACCACTGGAGATAGCGGAAGGGTGGGTTCTCGCCAGCCACCAGCGTGTAGCACGATGCCGCCCGGTGGTAGGTGTCCCAGACATCGGAGGTGTCGATGTAGACTTCCGGCTCGAAGTCCTCCTCATCCTCCCAGTTCTCGGCGAAGTAGATCGCCTTGGGGTAGTGGTTCGGGTACTCGCGCACGAACGTCTTGAGACCGGCGAAGAACAGGGAAGCAAGCACGTTTTCGTAGCAGTTCGTGTGGTCGGTGTGGATGCTGCCCTTCCAGTGGGTCAGGATCACATCCGGCCGGTGCTTGCGGATCAGGTCGGCGATGTGCCACTGGACCTCCTCGCTGACCGGCAGCTCGCCGTCGAGGTACGGCAGCACCTCCATCTCGGAGCCGAGGATCTCGGCCGCCTGGGCGGCTTCCTTCCGCTTCACCTCGGCATACTCCTCCGGGCTGAGCGTCCGGCTGCCCTTCTCGCCCAGCGTCAGGTGGACCAGCACGGATCGCCAGCCCTGCTTCTGGTGGGCCAGCACGGCAGCGCCCCCCATGAGCTCGGCGTCAGCGGCGTGGGCGCCGATGACCATGATGCAGGGGGCGTCCGATGATGGTGCGTTCAAGATCATGTCTCCCTTTTTTGAATCCGCGGTCAGCTTCGCACGGATGGACGACGCCTGCGGACATCCACCCAGCCGCCCGCAGGGCGGCAACACGCGGGCTGCTGCCCAGTATGGGGTTCCTGTGCGACGCAGGTGCGTCAATCCTGTGTGTTCGTCAGATCCTTGCTCACCATCGCGAAGCGGCGGACCTCCTCGAACCCGTGCTGTCGGTAGAGTTTCGCGGTGCGGTCGCTGGTCCACAGGAACCACGCCGAGTGGAACCCCTGTGCCCGCATCGCCCGCAGCGTCCGCGAGAGCAGCACGGCACCGACGCCGCGACCGCGATAGGCCTCGTTGACACCGAAGGGTCCGAAGCGCTCGCTGCGCGTCTGGGCATAACCGATGATGGTGCCATCGTCCTCGGCGACGTGCAGCGTGACCGTGCGTGGGTCACCGCCGAACAGGTCGCGCATCACGCCCGCCGCGTCGCCCTTCCAGTGCGGGAAATGCTCCTCGAGAAACGCGAGCAGCGGCAGGATGTCCGCTGCTCGTGCCGCCCGGATGGTGATGCCCTGGGAGGCCAGCTCGCGTTCCCGATCCGCGACACCCGCCGCTGCCCGGTAGTTGGTGAGGTTGGCCTTCATGCTGAGCGGGCGGACCCCCTCCGACGCGCCGATCGCTGTCAGGAAGGCGATCGCGTCGCCATAGGCGGCGACATCCACCCCCGGCGTGATGTAGCTGGGAATGTACGGGCCGTAGCGAATCCTGGTCGCACCGGCTGCCTCGACGCGGGACTCGAACGCCTGCATCAGCTGCCTGCCGATCCCGCGGCGTCGGAACGTCTCACGGACACCGAAGCCCACGACCCAGGCATCGGCGCCACCGCCCCCGGAGGTCCGGTTCGTGAACCCGAGCACGTAGCCGACGATCTCGCCACTGGCGACGTCGACCGCGACGGGGCAGGTCTCGGGGGAGAAGTTGGGATCGAGCAGGTAACGGGTACGCCAGGCGATCGGCTCGATGGGGTCGGCCCACATCGCCTCGTTCCAGGTCCCGATCAGGCTCGGTTCGTCGCCGGCCCGGTACGGCCGGATCTCGATATCGGACGGCATGGTCCTCCTCGTACGCACACGTCACCCTGGATGGAGCATCGACGGTGCCAGGTCATGTCTACGAATGGTCGCCATCGCTCATGCTCCGGTCGAGATGACACGTCCCCCTTCGACGTCGCTGATCAGGACTGCCCGCGGGGAGCGTCGCTCGCGGCCAGCAGCGCCAATGATCGGCTTCCGCGCGATGGGAAACCCTCGGGCATCCCACTCCGCATGGCGAGCGGTCCTGGGCATCCACACGTGCAGCATACGACGCATGAGGGAGGGGACAAGCCCCTCCCGTACCAGCGTTGTCGGGCGCTGCTGGAGCCAATTCATGCGGTGGGTGCCGGCCAGTGCGATGATCCTGGCGCGCTACTGGTTCGCTTCGGCCTCCGCGATCGCTTCCTCCAGCTCCTGCCGGATCTGGTCGCCGCCTCGCTCGCGCCACTGGCTGATCATCTCGTCCAGCGCGTCGATCGATTCCCGGCCGGTCACGATGGACGTGTAGGTGTCCATCGTGTACTGGTTGATCTCGGCTCCCACCTCACCGTTGGTCGGCGAGTAGATCCCCGCCGTCGGGTTCGCGATCGCCACCCGCGCCATCGCCTCGTTGTGCTGCTGGGCGAAGATCGTCTCTTCCGGCATGCCCGGGTAGTAGAAGTAGTTCTCGCTCAGGAACGGGTAGACCAGCGCGCTGCGGTCAGCCGACCCCTGGTCGGTGAGGGTGAACCCGCCCTCCGGCAGCTCCTCGGAGTGGACGCCCGGCAGACCGTACACGAGGAAGTTGTACTCTTCGCTGCCGAACGGCGCCACCAGGTAGTTCACGATGCGCAGGAGCTCGTCCAGTCGCTCCTCGTCGGAGCCCGCCTGGGCAGAGATCGCGGTGAAGCCGAAGAAGCCCGGCGTCTTGTAGGTGACGCTCTCCCCACCGTCGTGGCCCGGCATGATGAGCGGCTCGAGCACGGCCTCCGGGACGACCTCCTTGACCCGCTCGCGATAGCCGGCCGGCCCGAAGATGGCCGCGAAGCCGTTGGTGCCCATGCCGACGCGACCGCCCAGCATGAGCTCCTCCGCCTGCGACACGTTGAGGTTGGCGGAGTCGGGATGGTAGGCGCCGTCGTTGTAGAGCTGCACGATGTACTCGAGGGCCTGGCGATACTCCTCGGTCTCGATCTGATTCGTGAGCGTTCCGTCGTCGTTGAGCCGCCATCCGTAGGGCACCCGGAACATCTGGTTGATGATGAACGAGCCCCAGGCGCCGGCGTAGGGGGCCAGTCCGTAGGTGTCCGGGCTCCCGTTGCCGTCGGGATCGTCCTTCGACATCGCCACGAGCATGTCGTGGACCGCCGTGGCATCGTCCAGTGACGTGAACCCGAGCTGGTCCGCCCAGTCCCGCCGGTAGTAGGTCGGGTCGTTGTTCTGGAGCACCGGCTTGGGGATGCCCCAGATGCGACCGTTGATTCGCACCGAATCCCACAGGTAGTCGGGGTAGGCGGCCAGGTTCGGGTACTCCTGGATCCGGTCCGAGGTGAGGATGTCGGTCAGGTCGGTGAAAGCGCCCTGCTCGATCGCCTCGTAGATCACCGGTCGGGTGGTGCTGGGCAGGAGGAAGAAGAGGTCGGGCAGATCGCCACCCGCGAACGTGGTCGAGATGCGCTCGGTGTAGCTGTCGACCGGGACGAGGTCGGCCTCCCAGGTGACGCCGAGGCGCGTCTCGAGCTCCTGCCAGTACTGGTTGTCGTCGCGCGGTGTGGGCGGCGGGGAGTAGGAGAGGGCGAGCATGCTGACCGAGCCACCATTGCCCGGCACGTCGTCGACCGTCGTGAACGGCTCCGGGTACTTGGTATAGGCAATGGGGACACCCTCGACCTGCGACACGATCGCGCCATCGGGTGCTGCCGGGGATGCCTCCGGTGTGCCCTGCGCGCCCGTGCTGCCGATGAGTGGCACGGAGAGCGCCGTCGCCCCTGCCAGGCCGGCCGTGGCCTTCAGCAGCGATCGACGGGAGTGCGTGCCGGATTCCGTGCCATCGAACGGTGATCGAGTCTGTCGCATCGGGTTTCCTCCTCATGATGCGCGATCGACAGCTGCAGCGCTGCAGCTGTCCAGACGAGGGTGCGGGAGCGTCCGCGATCATCTGTGCCGCCCAGCTTCCCAAACTGCATGTATTGGTGTCAACAATCCCCGCCCATCGGTGAGGATGGTGCTGGTCGTGCCGCTCCGGGTGTTCAGGCGAGACCCCACGAGCGGGTGCGGAGCTGCTCGATCGCGATCACGGGGCGCCTCTCGATCGCCATCGACCGGTATTGCGGGTACTTGGCGCGCAGCGCCGCGATCGCCGCCTCGTGTCCGGCCGAGCCCGGCTCCACGATGGCCGCCACGCCCGTGACCTGCACGAAGGCGAGGCGCGACCAGTCCTCTTCATAGTGGTCGACCAGCAGCCGGACGCGGGCGTCGCGCCGGATGTTGCGCACGCGCGCCAGCTCCGCATCCGGCACGTGCTTGGGCTTCTCGTCGAGCACGCTCACGATCACCGGAGTGCCATCACCAACGAGCGCGAAGCAGATGGGCACCAGGGATGGCGTTCCGTCGGGACCGATCGTCGCCAACCGACCGACCCGGGCCGCATCGAGGAATTCGCGTTCGCGGCTGGGTATCGTGCCAGTCATCGGCAATCCCACCTCTCATGCGGTGACCGTCACCGGCACCTCGAGCACGGCGTTGGCGTAGTAGCCGCGCGCATGCCATGGCCCGGGGCAGGGTTGGGTCAGCATCATCTCGTCGGTCGCCCGAGCCAGCAATCGTGCCCTGCCCGGTCGTGCATCCCACCGCGCGACGAATCGTACCCAGGCGTGGCGACCGGCCCGCTCGACGATCTCCGCCTCGCCCCAGGTGTCGCCTCCGTCGCTGCTCACCGCGACCCTGGCGATCCGGCCGTAGCCGGACCACGCGTACCCCATGATCGCCTGTTCGCCGGCACGCACGGTATCGCCGGCAGCGGGGACCACGATGACCGACTTGACCGGCAGCTCGCGGACCGGGTGGAGCCGGTGATCGGGCTGAACGGTGCAGCGGTGATGATCGCGGTCCTTCGCGAGGACGCGGTCGGTGGCATCGATGCCGATCAGCCACTTGGTGGAGGCGATCCCGCCCCAGCCGGGCACGAGGAGTCGCACCGGCCCGCCGTGGGCCGCCGGGAGGTCCTCGCCGTTCATTCGCCAGGCCAGAATGGTGTCCGGCGCGAGCGCCTTCCGCAGGGGCAGTCCACGCCGGCTTGCCGGAAGGTCCGCGCCCTGCGTCGCGACCTGGACCGCTCCATCCTGCACGCCAGCCTCCGCAAGGATCGCCGCCAGCGGTGTCCCGGTCCATGCCGCATTTCCGATCGCGCCGGTACGAGGTTGTACGTGCGAGGATGGGAGACCGTTGCCGGAACACTCCAGGAAGGCGGTGTGCGTCACCTGCTCCCGACTCCTGAGGTCGTCGAGTGTCAGCTCCAGCGGGGAGTCGACGAGTCCACCGATCGAGAGCCTGTATGTATCCGGGGCGATGTCGGGAGCCCGGCCGGCGCTGCGGGCGAAGAACCTGTCGTTCGGGGTGAGGAAGGCGTCGTCGAGTGGGGTGTCGTGGATCGGATGGGGCCCGGTCAGATCCGCTGCTGAATCGTCGGGAGCGGACGATCCCGCGACCTCTGCAAGCCCCTCGCTGCTGGTGATCGAGGCGATCACCGGCGAGGCGAATCCCGCGGCTGCCAAACGCTGCATGAGCAGGCGACGGGAGAGTCGCCCGTGAGACGTATCGTTGGCGTGCTGTCCCATCGTCCGCTCCTCTCGGGTTGTCGTTCGGATGGGTGATGTCCCGATCCTACTACAGCCCGCAATCGCCACCGCCCGGGCCAGACGTCCCGAGCGGTGGTGCGCACGATGGTGCGTGGATTCGCTACTGCACGATGAGCGTCCCGACCATTCCGGCCGGCTTGTGGCCCGGAATCGAGCAGTAGAACTGGTACTCGCCCGGTGCGGCGGTATCAGGGATCGTGATCTCGACGACCTCGTCGCCCGGGAGGTTCACCTTGATGCCCAGCGCGTTGACCACGAAGTCGTGCCGCAGCGCGCCCGTGTTGACCATCTGGATGGTATCGCCCGGGGAGACGATGATCACGCTCGGGGAGTAGGAAAGGGTGTCCTGCGCCTCGACCGGAGCGTCTCCCGGCCGGTACCCCGCGATCGCAGATTCCGCCGGTGTACCCGCCGGCTCGGTGCCTTCCGGTGCGAAGATCACGCCGCAGGCGATGCGGCCGCCGCTCTCGCCCGACGGGTCGGTGGTGAGGTCGTCCGCGCGCTCGTGGATCACCAGCGCGCTGCCGTCGGCATCGGCCAGCGTGCCCTCGCCGCCCGACACGAGCGTCACCAGGCCGGTCTCGATGGCAAGGGTTCCGGTGCCATCGTCGGCGACCGTGATGTTGCCGAGATCACCGGCGTGCGCCGACACCGGTGCGAATCCGGGTGTGGCCACCGGCTCCTGTGGGCCAGCCCCGTGCCGGGCTCCATGCGGGTTGAAATGCCCTCCGGCCGATGCGAATGGATCGTCCCCGGCGGTATCGCAGCGGCCTGTCTCATGGATGTGGATGCCGTGGTCGCCCGGCTCGAGCCCCGTGACCGACACGTCGATCGTCACCATCCCGTTCATGGAAGTGAACGTGGCCTTGCCCACCTCTGTGCCGTCGATCCCATGCAGCGCGATCACCAGCGGGGAGGCCGCCTCGACGGTGGGGGTGGTGTCCTGCGCGATCGCGATGCCGCTCGTGCCGAGCACCCCGATGCTCGCACCGAAAACGACCGCGCGCACGGCACGGCCGCACCTGGAGAGGTTGAACACGTCTATTGCTCCTTCATGACTGCCAGAGTCGCCGGAGACAGTATGCGTGGCCCTCGGATGATCGGCAATGGCACATCGGGCGAAGGTGGCCGGAGCGGGATGGCTAACGCTTTTCGCCGGAGTCGTCGGTCAGCTCGGTCCCGAAGTGCGGGATGCCGGCCATCAGCCCTCCGTCGACGTTGAGGACGGCCCCGGTGATCCACGATGCCTCGTCGGAGGCGAGAAAGAGCGCGGCGTTGGCGATGTCCTCCGGCTGTCCCACCCGGCCGAGCGGGTACCACTTGGCGATGCGGTCGAAAACCTCGGGGTCGCGATCGACCCGAGCCTGCCAGATGGGCGTCTGCACCGTCCCCGGAGCGATGCAGTTGGCGCGGATCCCCTGCCCGCCGTAGCGCGTGGCTAGGTTCTTCGTCAGGTTGATGACCCCTGCCTTGGCGGCGCTGTAGGGCTCCTCGCCGATGCCCGTCTGCCCGTTCACCGAGCTGATCGTGACGATCGCGCCGCGTCCGGCCTCGATCATGCCGGGCAGAACCGCCTTCGCCGAGAAGAAGACGCCCTTGAGCACGATGTCGACCGTGAGGTCCCAGGTCGCCTCATCGATCGTGAGGATGTTGTCGCCCTGCGAGATCGCGGCGTTGGCAACGAGGATGGAGACGTCACCGAGTCGCTCGCGGGTGGTGGCCACCGCCCGTTCCAGCGACGCCAGGTCGCTCACGTCCCCCTGGCAGCCGATGGCCCTGCCGCCGGCGTCGACGATCTCCCCGGCGACGGCGTTCGCTGCGTCCTCATGGCGGTCGAACACGGCCACCGCGGCTCCCTCGGACGCGAACCGGAGGGCGGTGGCGCGCCCGATGCCCGAGCCGCCGCCGGTGATGAACGCAACGTGATCAGCGAGACGCATTGAGTACTCCTTTCCTGCTTGCACGACGAAACGAGAGCGTGATGGTGGCATCTCGACGCGGGGGCGCCGTTTCGCGATCGCTTCGCGTTCGGAGCCTCGGTACGCTCCGGTCGAAATGACCCTGGGATCAGGGGCTCGTCAGGCTGTCACCCCACCACACGGTCCCACAGCGACTGCAGGTGCCGGACCGAGGTGGGCAGGGCGACGTCCGGAGTGCCCGAGAGCCCGCGGCACTCGAGGCTCACCCAGCCCGCGTAGTCGATGCGGTTGAGGGCAGAGAGCGCTGGGGCCATGGCCATCATGCCGGCTCCGGGCTCGTCCCGCGTGTTGTCGGCGATGTGGACGTGCCCCAGGAGACCTCCCGCCTCGAGGATCGGCCCGTCGAGACTCGTCTCCTCGATATTCATGTGGAAGAGATCGGCCAGGGCTCGCACTCGCGGATGCTCGGTCATCCTCGCCAGTATCGCGGCCTGCCCCACACGGTTGAGGAAGGTCGCCTCGTAGCGGTTGAGCGGCTCCAGAAAGATCGCCGCGCTCCCCGCGCCGAGATACCCCGCGGCCCGCTGATACACCTCGATCGCGAGCTCGGGCAGCTGCGGGGCATCGAAGGTCGACGACCGGCGTATGGGGACCGAGATCACCCCGGCCGCCCCAAGCGCCGAGGCGGCGTCGACCAGCTCCGCCAGCGTCGTGACACGTCGGTTCCGGTCCTCGCGGTCGGCGACGAGTGGATCCTCGGCCGGCGTGGTGCAGATCGCGGCCACGGCGATGCCCGTCGCGTCCGCCGCGGCGGCAAGGACGTCGACGTGCCTGCGGACGTCGAAGCGCTCATTGTGGTTCAGCTCGACCCCCGCGAAACCGTACTCGGCGGCGTTGGCGAACTGCTCGGCGACCGTCGCTCCGGGGAGCAGGGCCTGCTGGACTGCGAGGCGAAGCGGCATCACGCGTTCCTTTCCTGACCGGTGGCACCCGTCTCGAAGATCATCCACGAATCCTGCCCGGCTGCAACAGCCTCCGCGGTGGTGACTGGCGCGTCCAGGCGGTGCGCGCGTGTCGGCGTGAGCATCCGTGCAGCCGGGAATAACGGGCAGCTATTGACAAGATGGGACTGGCCGTTATTGTGACACTCATATTCAACAATCTGATGTGTGCCGGCAGCTCCACGTGAGGGAGATACGCAGACCATGGGGTACTCCGACCTGGCGCGACGAATGCGGACCTTGTTCGATGACGCAAGCCGAACCCCGATGACCAGGCGGCAGCTCGGTCGGCGGGCGGCGGCACTGGGGATCCCGGCCTCGCTGGTCACGGTCACACTGTTGCGCAACGCGCAGTCGGTTGCGGCCCAGGGTGACGAGAACCCGCTCGGCGTCGACCCGGAAGCACCACTCGATGTGGTCATCTTCAAGGGTGGCTACGGCGACGATTTCGCGATCAACGTCAAGGACAACCTCTACGGCGAGCTCTACCCGGACGCCGAGGTTGCCTACATCGGCACGCAGCGCCTCCAGGAGCAGTTCCAGGCCCGCGTCGTCGACGGCAACCCTCCGGACATCATGCTCAACGCGGGTGCCGGCAACTTCAATACCACCAGCCTCTACAACGAAGGGCAGCTGGCCAGCCTCGACGACCTCATGGCCGCCCCGGCCTACGGGCAGGAAGGCGTGACCTTCGCCGAGTCCCTGCTGCCCGGGTCACAACAGGAAGGGGTGTTCGACGGCAGCCAGTACGTGCTCAAGCACGTCGTCAACCTGAGCGGCATCTGGTACAACCAGGCGCTCTTCGACGAGCACGGCTGGGAGTACCCGCAGACGTGGGACGACATGCTCGCGATGTGCGAGACCATCGCCACCGAGACCGACATCGCCCCGTGGACCTATCAGGGCCTCTATCCCTACTACATGGTGACCGTATTCGATCAGCTCGTCTTCAAGGCCGGTGGGTACGAAGCCATGCTGAAGCTGGACAACCTCGCCGAGGATGCCTGGACCCAGCCCGTCGTTCGCGCGGCACTCGAGGGGCTGGCGGCTCTCTACGACAACGGGTACATCATGGAGGGTACACCGGCTCTCAGTCATACCGAGTCGCAGTCCTTCTGGCTGGAAGGGGATGCCGTCTTCATTCCATGCGGCTCCTGGCTCGAGAACGAGATGCGGGATGTCATCCCTGAGGGCTTCCAGATGGTCGTCCGGCCGACGCCGTCGCTGACGACCGATGACGTGCTGCCGATGTCGGCAGTGATCTCCTCGGCCACGGCCGACTACATCGTCTTCGAGAACGGCGCGAACGTTCAGGGCGGCAAGGAATACCTCCGCCTGCTCTTCTCGCAGGAAGGGTCACGCGTCTTCTCCGAGCTGACCGGTGCCGCCACGGTGGTGCAGGGAAGTACCGACGGGTTGGATCTCGGTTCCGCCTACGCGTCGGTGCGTGAGTCGCTCGACGCTGCGGGCCCGAACACCTGGGCGGCGAACTACGGCGCCTGGTATGCCGATATCCATGAAGAGGCGCAGGTCACCATGGGCGGCATCATGACCGGCGAGATCTCGGTCGACGAGATGATCGAGCGCATGCAGTCGATGACGGACCAGGTGCGCGAGGATGACTCGATCCCGAAGTACACGCGTGAGGCCCCGGCGACGGCCGCCACTCCGTCTGCCTGAGATCTGCCCGACGTGGGCCCGTTCGGCAGGCGCATCCGGTGCCGGTCAGGAACCGGCAGGAGATGCACGAATGGGGTCCCGCCGCAGTGCGGTTTTCTTGACAGCCGGTACCGAAAATGGGACATTGGCGGTGATCAGGCGACTGCTGCAACAATCTTGGCGGGACTATCGAGAGGTCGATGCAACATACGCGCTCCCTGGCCGGAGTGCATGGTTTTTCCATCCTGCATGAGGCCTGTGCGTTGGTCCCTGCCTAGCCGGTTTTGCCTGGCGAAGACTGTCGTCTGACGTGAGAGTGGTAAGGACAGCGAAGGTTGCCGGACTCGTCTGTCGGCGCGCTGTCAACAGGAGGTCATCAGTGTTCCACGGTGAAGAACGACGCAAGATCGACCAATTGTTCCGTGAGGTAGCGGAGAAGGGGCTGTCCCGACGCCAGATGATCCAGCGGGCTGCCGTGCTCGGCATCTCGGCGCAGGCGCTGACGGTCGCCTTCGTCAGCGGTGCGCGCAACGCCGTCGCCCAGGGTGGCGACAACCCGCTCGGCGTCGATCCGTCGGCCCCGCTCGACATCGTCATCTTCAAGGGTGGCTACGGCGACGACTACGCGATCTACGTCAAGGACGAGATGTACGCCCGCGACTACCCGGACGCGGAGATCTCGTACATCGGCACCCAGCGCCTGCAGGAGCAGTTCCAGGCCCGCGTCGTCGAGGGCAACCCGCCGGACGTGATGGACAACTCCGGCGCCGGCAACTTCAACACCACCACGCTGTACACCGAGGGGCAGCTGGCCAACCTCGATGACCTCATGGCCGCCCCGGCCTACGGGCAGGAGGGCGTGACCTTCGCCGACTCGCTCACCCCAGGCTCCCAGGCCGAGGGGGTCTTCGACGGCAGCCAGTACGTGCTCAAGTACGTCTTCAGCGTCAATGGCCTGTGGTACAACCAGGCGCTCTTCGACGAGCACGGCTGGGAGTACCCGCAGACGTGGGACGACATGCTCGCCCTGTGCGAGACGATCAAGTCCGACACGGACATTGCGCCGTGGACCTACCAGGGCCTCTACCCGCAGTACATGCGCTCCGTCTTCGACCAGCTCGTCTTCAAGAGCGGTGGCTGGGATGCGCTCCTCAAGCTTGACAACCTCGCCGAGGATGCCTGGACCCAGGAGCCGGCGGTCACGGCGCTGCAGGCCCTGCAGGCGCTCTACGACAACGGCTACATCATGGAGGGCACCGAGGGGCTCAGCCACACCGAGGCCCAGACCTTCTGGATCCAGGGTGATGCCGTCTTCATCCCCTGTGGCTCCTGGCTCGAGAACGAGATGAAGGACGTGCTCGAGGGCTACCCCGAGTTTCAGATGGTGGTCAAGCCGACGCCGAGCCTGACCGCCGACGACGTGCTGCCGCAGTCCGCCGTCCAGGCCGCCGCGGGCGAGGACTTCATCGTCTTCGCCAACGGCAAGAACGTCCAGGGCGGCAAGGAGTACCTGCGCATGCTCTTCTCCCAGGAAGGCGCGCGCTTCTTCTCCGAAGCCACCAAGTCGCTCACCGTGGTCGAGGGTGCGGCCGAGGGCCTCGACCTTGGCTCCGCCTTCGCGTCGGTCCAGGATGCGATCGCCAACGCGGGCGGCAACACCTTCGTCGCGCGCTACGCGGGCTGGTACGCCGACCTCGACGAGGAGAGCCGGCTGCAGTTCGGCATGCTCCTCACCGGCGAGACGACCGCCGAGGAGATGTCCGAGTCGCTCCAGCAGTTCACCAACGAGCTGCGTGAGAACCCGGACATCGTCAAGTTCACGCGCGAGGCGCCCGGCGCGGCCACCCCGGCCAGCTAGCTCGCTCGCCGCGACGCGCGCAGGCGCAGGCCATTCGGCCTGCGCCTGCGCTTTCACCGATATCACCATGCTCTGCCTGGCGTTGCGTGCCGTTGACGGCGCGGGGATCGAGCCACGATCATGCTCGGCAGCACGTCCGCGAGCGACGTTCATCGATACCGGGTGGTCCCAGGAATGCGTGCAGGAACCTGATCCATGTATTTCAACAAGTACCGCGTGATTATTCCGTTCTTGCTCCCGGCGCTGATTCTGTACGGCGTATTTGTGCTGTATCCCTATGCGCGAGCATTCTACATATCACTGACCAGCTGGTCCGGTGTCTCGTCCAACATGCCGTTCGTCGGGTTCAAGAACTACACGAACCTGCTTACCGACGGGCGCTTCCTGGATGCCCTCACCCGCAACGGGCAGCTGCTCATCGTGCTGCCGCTGGGAACCATCCTGATTGCGCTCACCTTCGCCGCGCTCTTCACGCAGGGCGGCACCGGTATCCTGGGGTCCGGCTTCTACCGCGTCGTCTACTTCTTCCCGCAGGTGATCTCGGCGGTCATCGTCGGTATCCTCTTCCAGTACGTCTACAACCCGCGGTACGGACTGCTCAACTCGACCCTCGAGACGATCGGGCTCGACAACCTGACCAGGACATGGCTCGGTGACCCGTCCACCATCCTGTGGGCGATCGCGTTCGTCTTCATCTGGAGTGCGGTCGGCTTCTACATGGTGATCTTCATCGCCAGCATGCAGTCGATCCCCACCTCGTTCTATGAGGCGGCCGTGCTCGACGGCGCCACGCGCTGGCGGCAGTTCCGCGACATCACGCTGCCGCTGATGTGGGAGACGATCCGGACCGCGCTGATCTACATCGGCATCCAGGCGCTCGACATGTTCGTGCTGGTCCAGGTGATGACGGGTGGTGGCTCGACCAGCGCCTCGAGGAACGCCGAGGTCGTCGCCGTCTACATGTACATCGAGGCTTTCGGCAAGAGCCGCTGGGGGGCCGCCGCCGCCGTCGGCGTGATCCTGCTCATCCTCACCATGCTCCTGTCCGTCGTCATCATGCGCGTGACGAAGCGAGAGACGTATGAGTACTAGCATCCGGCGGGACCAGCCCGCGCTTCCATTACAGGTGACGACATCATGGCCATGAATCCGACACCAGCCACGCCCGCAGTCGACCCGGGAGAATCCGTCGATCCGTCACAGCTGTCGGGTGCGCACGGAATCACGACTGCCGGCCGCCGGGGCCTCGGCGCCCGCCTCTACCAGCTGCTCGCGCAGGTGCCGCTCCTGATCTGGGCGGTGATGGTCATCTTCCCGTTCCTCTGGATGATCATGACCGCGTTCAAGACGGACCGCGAGATCCTCACCGATCCCTTCGGTCTTCCAGCCGAGCTTCAGTGGGAGAACTTCGAGCGCGCGTGGACGTCCGCCAATATCGGCACCTACTTCGTCAACACGATCATCGTCATGGCGATGTCGCTCACCGGCACGCTGCTGGTGTCGGCGATGGCCGCCTACGTGATCTCGCGCTTCGAGTTCCCGGGCAACCGCGCGATCTACCTGCTCTTCATGGCGGGGCTCATGTTCCCGGTCTTCCTCGGGCTGGTGCCGCTCTACTTCCTGATGGATGACCTGCACCTGCTCAACACCTACCACGGGCTCGCGCTGGTCTACATCGCCTATTCGCTGCCGTTCACGATCTTCTTCCTGGTCGGCTTCTTCAAGACCTTGCCGGGTGAGGTCGCGGAGGCGGGCATCATGGATGGTGCCAGCCAGTTCCAGGTCTTCTTCAACATCATGCTGCCGATGGCGAAGCCGGGGCTGATCGCGATGGGCATCTTCAACTTCCTCGGACAGTGGAACCAGTTCCTGCTGCCACTGGTGCTCATGCAGAGCGAGAGCCGCTACATGCTGTCGCAGGGCCTCAACTTCCTCGCCATCAACCAGGGCTACGACAGCGATTACAGCGCCCTCTTCGCGGCGATGGTGATCGTGATGATCCCGACGCTGATCGTGTACGTCCTCTTCCAGCGGCGCCTGGAGTCCGGTCTCACCGCCGGCGCGCTCAAGGGGTAGGGGAGGAGCCCCAGGCTCGGGCACGGCCGTCCATTCCCGTGCTTGCCAATGGCACGATTCGGGTCACAATGCAGAACGCCGGGGACGTCTGATGACGTCCCCGGCGTTCGGACCGATTGGGGCAATACGCGACAAGGAATCGACACACCATGAACCACCAGAGCGCACCAGCGCCCGACTACCGCAACGACGACCGCTCGACGTGGGGGCGCGGTTACGGTCGCCTCACCGGCAAGAACGCGCTGGTCACCGGCAGCACGCGCGGCCTCGGCCGCACCATGATCGAGTGGCTCGCCCGGGAGGGCGCCAACATCGTCGTCTCCGGTCGTGAGCAGGCGGATGTCGACGCGTCGATGGCTGCCATGCGCGACCTCGGTGTCACCGCGTGGGGCTTCCCGGCCGACCTTTCGCGCATCGAGGATGCCCACCGGCTCGGCGAGCAGGCGGTGGAGGCTGTCGGCCAGCTCGATATCCTCGTCAACAATGCCGGCATGAGCATCAGCAACGACTTCTGGAAAGTCTCGGACGACGAGTTCGAGTACCAGTTCAACGTCAACTGCCGCTCGCCCTTCATCCTCGCCCAGCACGCCGCGCGCAACATGATCGAGCACGGCAAGGGTGGTCGCATCGTCAACATCAGCACCGTCGGGGTGACCGCGGCCCACACGGAGCGAAACGTCTACAACCTCTCCAAGGGCGCCGTGGAGACGATGACCCGGAACATGGGCTACGAGCTTGGGCGCTACGGCGTCACCGTCAACTGCGTCGCTCCCGGCAACATCGCGGACCGGCCCGGCAATGACTACAACGCCCGCACCCCGCAGGAGATGAAGGAGGCGCACAGTCGGCAGATCCCCGTGGGGCGCGTCGGGACCGGCGACGACATCGCCGCGGCGGTGCTCTACTTCTGCCTGCCGGAGGCGGCATACGTGACCGGGCAGACCCTGCTCGTCGACGGTCTGCTGGCTCAATACCTGCGCGAGCACTGATCTCGTCCCGCGCGTGTCGGACCCCGAACGGCCCCTCGCCAATCGCAGCGAGGGGCCGTCCCTGTCCCGCGATCCACGTTCCGGGAGCGCGTCGCGAGCGGTTGACAGCCTCCGTAGGCATCGGTAGCCTGACCGCGAGATTCGTGGCCACATCGCGACGTTCGGGTCAGGAAACGGCCGGGGAAGCAGGGACGACGTCGCGCGAATGGCGACATGATCGGACGCTCCGGCCGCGCTTGGTGTGCGACGCGGCTGATACCCGGTGACGGCGGTGTTCCGCCCGTCACGGCCGTTGCGGCGTCGCCGACATCGGAGGAGGGGCATGAGCGAGGACTGGCGAGGAACGATCGGGGCGATCGGGCGCGAGGAGATGGATGAGATGCTCGCGCAGGGCATCGTCTGCCGTCTCGCCGTGCTCGACGATGACGGGTGGCCGTATGTGGTTCCCGTCTGGTTCGAGTGGGATCCTGACGAAGGGGTCTTCTGGGTCATCCCGCGTGAGAGGAGCGCGTGGGCCCGCTACATGGTCAGGGAGCCTCGGGTCGCCTTCACGATCGATACCCCGGAGCCGCCGTACCGAAAGGTCGCGGCCCAGGGCATCGCCGAGGTCGTGGAGGAGCCGAATGTCGGTGGGGCGTGGGTCGAGATCGCCCGGCGCATGTCGGTGCGATACCTGGGGCCGCACGGCGCCGACTACCTGGAGCCGACTCTCGACCGGCCCCGGTGGCTCTTCCGGATCCGCCCGCAGAAGCTGCTGACCTGGCAGGGGGTGGACTGGCATCCTCGCTACAAGGACGATGCCGGGTAGAGGCTGGGTGCCGTGTCCGGTTGCTGCGCTGAATCGGCGCGCGTGTTCAATGGGGAGTGAGGATGAAGGCGGGTCTGTTCACCTACGCGTGGGATCTCGAAGCCGAAGGCTACGACACGGCCATCGGCGAGATGGCCGCCAACGGCATCACCCACATCAATCTCGCCACGGCCTATCACGCCGGCAAGTTCCTGTTGCCGCGCAACCCGCGCCATCGCACGTACTTCCCGGAGGATGGATCGGTCTACTTCCGGCCCGATCTCTCCCGGTACGGCCGCATCAAGCCGCGGGTCAACTCGCTGGTGAGTCACACGAGCGATCCGGTTTCGCGCCTGGTCGAGGCATCCAGCCGGTACGGTGTCGGTTATGCCGCCTGGATCGTGCTGATGCACAACAGCTGGCTCGGCGCGCGCCATCCCGACGTGACGGTGCATACGGCCTTCGGCGATCCGGTCATCCACAGCCTCTGCCCGGCACATCCGGACGTGCGGGAGTATGTGGTGGCGCTGATCTCGGATCTCGTCTCGCGACACGAGGTCGGGGCGGTCGTGCTCGAAGCGCCGGGATACATGACGTACACCCATGGCTGGCACCATGAGTTCGGCGGCGTGGCGCTCGATCGGGTGCAGGAGCGGCTGTTCGGCATCTCCTTCAATCCGCACGAGCTTCGGTCCGCCAGGGACGCCGGGATCGACGCCGAGGGCGTTCGTGACGCGGTGGCCGCGCTGCTCGATCGCTCCTGGAACGAGGGTCTTGCGCTCGCCCAGGGCGATGACACCCATCCCGACGCCGAGGCCGTGCTCGCCAGTCCCGAGGTTGGTGCCTACCTTCGGTGGCAGGACGAGCAGGTGGTGTCGCTGGCCCAGGCGATCCGCGAGGCAGTGCGGGATGCGAGCCCGGAGACGGAGATCCGGCACTTCGCCACGCTGGACGGCCGGCAGGCGAGCGACGCGCTGATCGAGACGGGCGATACGATCCTGCTCGGGTACGCCAGCAGCGACGAGGACGCCATCGCACGGGGTCAGACGGGCAGGAAACAGGGGAAGAAGGCATTCGGCATGGTTCGGGCGATGCCGCCCGATGCCACCGAGCCCGGCCAGGTCGCGCGTCGCATCGAGGCCTGGCGCTCGGCCGGCGTCGACGGTATCGACACGTACAACTATGGCTTTCTCACGAGACAGCGCCTTCGCGAGTTCTACGACGCCCTCCGGTAGCCCCGGTTCGCGGCCGGCCGGCCGGGAGCGGCCCCTGCGTGGCAGTGGGCACGATTCGTGCGACCCCTCGGGCAGTGAGATGCGCTGTGGCGCGCGTTCGTGACGGGCCAGCGGGCCACGGCGAGATACCGGGAGGGCACCATGGGGTTGCCAGGCTTCGACGATTTGAGCCTGTTCGAGACGGCCAGGCGGGCGGTCAAGGATTTTCAGAAGGATGACATGTCGACGCACGCCGCTGCGCTGACGTATCGCATCCTGCTGGCCATTTTTCCGTTCCTCATCTTCCTGCTCACCCTGCTCGGCGCGCTGGGTCTCTCGGATTTCTTCGACTGGTTGCTCGAGCAGGCGCAGCGGTCGTTCCCGAGCGAGCTCTACACCCAGGTCGAGACGATCGTCGATCAGGTCCGCTCCGGTGCCAACGGTGGTCTGCTCTCCTTCGGACTCATCACCGCCATCTGGGCGGCCGCGGGTGGGGTCCGCTCGGTGATGCATGCGTTCAACGTCGCCTATGACGTCAAGGAGGAGCGACCGATCTGGAAGCTCTACCCCATGTCGGTGCTCTTCACCATCGGTCTCGCCAGCATCGTCATCGCCGCCGCCGCGCTGATCGTCCTCGGTCCCCAGACGATGGAGTGGCTCTCCGAGCATGCCGGCTTCGGTGACCTCTTCGTGACCCTGTGGACCTGGCTGAGACTGCCGATCGCGATCGTGTTGATGATGCTGGCCATCGCACTGATGTACTACTTCTTCCCGAACGTCGACCAGCCCTTCCGGATCGTCTCCCCTGGATCCGTGATCGCCGTGCTGATCTGGCTTGTGGCTACCCACGGCTTCTCGTTCTACATCTCGAGCTTCGCGAACTACAATGCGACCTACGGCAGCCTCGGTGGCATCATCATCCTCCTGCTCTACTTCTACATCTCGTCGATGGTGCTCCTCTTCGGTGCGGAGGTGAACGCCGTAATCTACAAGGCCGGGTTCGCCGACGCCGAGGACAACGTCGACGAGCGCGCGCGCCAGCAGGTCCGGCAGGAGGTCAACACCAGCGCTGCCTAGGGCGGACGTGATGTCGCCCTGTCCCCGCAGGGACCACGCGTGACGTCGCAGGAAAGGATGTGGGACGGTGCCCGCCGACCGGGAGACTGCCCGCCAGGAGATCATGGAGACGATCGCGGCTGACTGCGCCTGTGATCCTGCCGTGCTCGCCGGTGACGGGATCACCGTTGTCGAATGGCACGATGTTCCCGGACGCCGCCGGTTCGAGATGCCCGCGAAGCCATATCAGCTCTTCACGGCGGGCCACGCGCTCGTTGTCTCGTGCCATGCCGACTGGATGGCATGGACGCGTGAGCGGGTGGCTCCCCTCGATTCCGGAGCGTTTCTCGCGCCGGCGAATCTCGGTGAGATCGCTTCGCTCCTGCAACCGGCCGGACTCGTGCTGGTCGGCCCTCACGTCAGCTATGGCTGTTCCACCGATGCCCTGCGACCCGCCCGGCCGCCGTCGGGCGTCGAGCTCGAGATCCTCGAAGGTCCGGCGCTCGAGGATCCGGCTTCCCTCGGCGACTTCCCGAATGCGCTGCCGACTCGGGTGAGTCCGCAGCGACCCAACACGCTCGCGGTGATGGCGAGCGTGCGAGGCCGGGTGGTGGCATGCGCGGCCGCGAGTGACGACAACGGTCAGCTCTGGCAGATCGGGGTGGATGTGCTCGCGCCGTGGCGGGGCAGGGGGATCGGGCGCGCGGTCGTGCATCGCCTGACGGAGGCCGTTCTCGATGCGGGCAAGGTCCCGTACTATTCCCACAGCGTCTCGAACGTTCGATCGGCCGCGCTGGCGACGAGCCTCGGTTTCTGGCCCGCGTGGGTGCAGTGGTATGCCCTGGAGCAACGGTGAGTTCCGCTCGCAATCTCGCATTTCAGACCCTGCGACATCGTGACTTCCGACTGCTCTGGATCGCCGACACGATCGCGATGCTCGGCACGCAGATGCAGCGTGTCGCCATCATGTGGCAGGTCTATGTCCTCACCAACGACCCGCTCCAGCTCGGACTGCTGGCCCTCGTGCGCTTCCTGCCCATCCTCATCTTCGGGATCGTCGGTGGGGTCATCGCCGACCAGCGCGACCGCCGGCAGGTACTGATCTGGGCCCACGTCGGTCTCTTCCTGACCTCGGGCACGCTCGCGGTCGCAACCTTCGCCGACATGGCGAGCATCTGGCTGATCTACCTGGTCACGTTCGTGTCATCGACATTCAACGCCGGTGCCGGTCCCGCGCGGCAGGCCCTGATCCCGTCGCTCGTGAACCGGTCCGAGATCGCGGGCGCGGCTACGGTGGTGAACCTCTCGATGCAGACGGCCGGCATCGTCGGCCCTGCGCTCGGGGGCGTGCTGATCGAGCCACTCGGCGTCGGGGTGGCGTATGTCTGGAACGCGCTCTCCTTCGTGGCCGTGATCGTGGCGGCGATCATGATGCGGGTGCGGCCGGAGCCGATCAAGGTCACCACGAAGGGGTTCGCCGCGGCGAAGGAGGGATTCGTCTTCCTCTTCGCGACACCGATTCTGCTCGCCGTGATGGCGCTCGACTTCGCGGCCACCTTCTTCGGCACCACCAACACCCTGATGCCGATCTTCGCCGAGGAGATCCTCAACATCGGCGCGGGCGGCATGGGCCTGCTGCTCAGCTCGATCGCCGCCGGGGCGGTGCTTGGCAGCCTCGTCATGAGCGTGCTGCCGGTGCCGCAGCGGCCGGGGAGGGCGATCGTCATCGCGATCGTGGCCTACGGCGCGTGCATGGTGGGGTTCGGTCTCAGCACCAATCTGCAGCTGTCGATCCTCTTCCTCGCCGGAAGTGGTGCCGCCGACTCGATCAGCATGGCGATGCGGCACGCCATCCGCAACCTCGTTACCCCCGATGAGTACCGCGGACGGATCGCGGCCGCGCACTCGACCTTCGCGATGGGCGGCCCGCAGCTCGGCGAGTTCCGGGCGGGCGCCGTCGCGTCCCTGATCGGCACGCCGGCGTCGGTCGCCCTCGGCGGCATGATGACCATCGCGTCGTGCCTGGTCGCGATGCGGCTGGTGCCGACCCTGACCCGCTACGACACGTCGATGTGGGACGACGGGCACCCGGAGCCCTCGGGTCGACCGGCGCCCGCCGACGCGCACTGACCGTGAGCGCCTGACCGTCCGGGCCGCTCATCGAGTGCGGATACCAGCGCGAGGGGAGGGGCCGGCGATGGTGATCGTCATCATGGCAGCACGCGTGCTCGCGCTCGGGGTGCGCCAGTTCACCGTGGGGAACCTGAGCAGATACGAAGATCGGGTCTTCACGGTGTGCAGGATCCGCATCCCGATCGAGCCGACGCCTGGAGATCCGGCCGCATCCGGCGCGGCGCGCCCCTGGTCCAGATTGGATTCGTCGTGGTTGCCGCGCTCGTCTGGCCGGTTCACCGGTGAACGGGCTGCCTGCTCACCAGGCCCCGATCTCGTCTGCCAGGCGCGAACCGGTGCGCTGGACGGTGCCGAGCAGGGCCTCGAGGTCATCCTCGGTAGTGGCATGGTGGAGCACGTTCGCCCGCAACACGAACCGGCCACGCACCGTGGCCTGCGTCAGGAACGCCTCGCCCCCGCTCTGGACCTCCTCCATGATCGCCTTGTTCAGGGCGTCGAGCTCCTCCTCGGCGAGAGGCATCGTCAGCGGTACGTACCGGAAGCAGACGATCGAGAGATCGCCGGTTGCCATCAGCTCGAGGTCGGTCGACGCCTCGACCAGCTCGGCGAGCCGGTGGGCGAGTTCGACGTGCCGCGAGACCATCGCGGCGAGGGTGTCCCGTCCCGTGTGCAGCAGCGTCATCCACAGCTTCAGCGCCCGGAACCCGCGCGTCTGCTGAAAGCCGTACTCCGAATACCACGGCAGCCCGCCGATGCCCCGGTTCGCCTCGGTCCGGACGTACGGCGGCACGAGGCTGAAGGTGTCCCGCAGCAGTGACTCGTGCCGCACCAGCGCGCATCCGCATTCCACCGGGATCGACATCCACTTGTGCGGGTCGAGGGCGAGCGAGTCGACGCGGTCGAGTCCGCGATAGCGCGCGGCGAGTCGGTCGTCGAGCACCCCGAGGGCTCCGTAGGCGCCGTCGACATGGAGCCACAGCCCTTCCTCCGTGCAGAGGTCGGCCAGCGCGTCGAGGTCGTCGATCACCCCGGTGCTGACGGTGCCGGCACTGGCCGCGACGCAGAACGGGCGGTGACCGGCCTCGCGGTCCGCCCGGATACGGGCCCTGAGGGCGTCGACGTCCATGCGGAGATCATCGCGACTGGGGATCACGCGGACCGCCCCGCTGCCGAGACCGAGCAGCTCAGCCGCCTTCACCAGGGTGGTGTGCCCCTCCGACGACATGTAGAGCGTCATCAGCGGTCGCTGCCCTTGCAGCCCTTCTTCACGGTCGTTCCAGCCGTCCTCGAGCGCGGCACGGTGTCGCGCGGCGGCGATGCAGGTCAGGGACGCCATCGAGCCGCCGCTCACCAGCAATCCCATGCTGCCCTCGGCCGGAAATCCGACCAGGTCCATGAGCCACCGCACGGCGGCACGCTCGACGTAGATGGCCGCGTGGTCGCCACCGGCGCAGCTCGGATCCAGCGCGGCCGCGAGGAGGTCGGCGATGACACCGATCGGTGCCGGGGGCGAGTTCACCCAGCCGAAGAAGCGCGGGTGCCCGTTGCCCATGGGAAAGGGCAGGATCTCACGCTCGAAGGTGTCGAGGATGGTCTCCGGATCCATCCCCGCAGCCGGGACGGGGCGGTCCATGAGCCGTGAGCGCTCCTCGGGTGTCATCGGCGTGTAGACATCCCGATCCCGCATGCCGGCGAGGTGTGCGGTCGCGATGTCGACCGCCCGGTACCCGAGCCGGCGGAACACCTCCGGATCCAGACCGGGAGGGAGTGGGTCGTCGAGCGACCCGGAATCCTGCGTCTCGGCAGGTGACGACTGGCTCATGCGACACTCCTCGGGATATCTGACCGTGACCGACCCACACCGAGTCCGTATCGCACTATAGGGCAGCGAGGTGCCGGCATCGCACTGCACAATGCACAACGTCGAGGCGGACACGTGTCGCGAATTGCACGGAGATCGGGCGTCGGTACACGTTGCGAATCTTGCGTGCCGGTACGCTGGGTGTCGAAGCGCCTTTCGCACCGGAAGGGACAATGTGTGCTGCGGCACAGGATCGATGACGCGATCGCCGCGCGTCACATCGCGCGTCACATCCATGGGTGACCCTCGGAAGGGCTGGTTCTGGGGCCGGGCAGCGTACCATTCCGGCATCGGGGCAGCGTCGCTCGTGTTTCCATCGTGCCAGGAAGGGGGATGTCGGTGATCGAGCTCAGAAGGGCATCGCAGGCGGACGCCGGGGCGATTGCCGACATCCACACGGCGGCGCGACGCGAGGCCATGCCCTGGCTGGCGGTGGTTCATACCGACGAGGAGACGCGCGACTGGGTCGCGAATGTCGTCCTGCCCGACCAGGAGGTATGGGTCGCCGAGATCGACGGTGAGGTTGTCGGCTACGCATCGATCGATGGAGCGGAGCTCAACGACCTCTATGTCCGTCCCGGCTTTCAGGGACGAGGTATCGGCACCGCCCTGCTGACAAAGGTCAGGGAGCTCAGCCCGGGCGAGCTGAGCCTGTGGACGTTCCAGCGCAACACGGCCGCGCGTCGCTTCTACGAGCGTCACGGCTTCGCGCCGCTCGAGCTCACCGACGGCTCCGGCAACGAGGAGCGCGAGCCGGACGTGCGCTATCGCTGGGTGCGGGCGGCGATCCGGTCCGAGCCGGATTGAGGGCGGCTCGGCGACATGGCCCGAGCGCGGAGCCTGTTCCTCGCTGTCGGGGTCAGGAGGTCAGCCTGGTGTCGAGCCCGGATGTCACGGTCGGCGCGACCGGTGGATTGCGGAGGCCGCGGCAAGCGAGGTCCCGCTCCCGGGGAGCGCAGGAGCCGCTTCGGCCAGGGATATCCCTTCGGCGCAGCCGTGCCGAGGCGCCAGCCAGGTGCGCTCCAATGGATGTTAATCGTGTACGTTCACGACGCCTTCGGCTTGACACTCACGCGTTGGGATGGAACACTCTGTGCCCATAGAGACGGCGACCCATCGTGTCCGTGGCTGGAGGACAGGGCCGTGCGTCTCGCCCCCCGCGCCATCTGCTTGCGTCCGCGCATCCGCAGACGCCGATGCGGCACCTGGCCCATCGAACCGGCGCGGATGCGCTGAACCCGGACAACGTTGGAGGGACGTTTGTCAGGGAGAACGGATACCAGAGCGAGATTCCATCCGGCTTTCGGGTCGGTGAGCGAAGCCCGGAGGCACCGTGACCGCCCCGCGGTCGACGGCTCCGACGGGTTCGCGGTGTACGACTGTATCGCCTGACGGTGCCGGAGCCGATGGCTTGCGCCCCCTCGGTCGCGTTGGCTGCGCGACCCGCCATGGCACTCCGTACCCGATGCGTCAGCGTCATCGCAGCGATACGTGTTTCCGCTCCCAGGGTGTCCAGCCGCCCTCGGTGCGCCACACCTCGCGTTCGCCACCGCCTCGAGACCGGGTGAAAGGAGCACGATACCGTGCCTGCCTTCACTTCCGGCGCCGACAGCGCCGGACTCCTGTCGATATCGGCGGATGGGCCGATTCGAACCGCGCGAGGACCGTATCGGGTCATCGCCATCGTCGTCGCGATCATGATGACCGTCGGCGGCATTGCACTCGTGCCGGTCTCGGCGGGCGCGCAGTCGGAAACGACCGAGGCGACCGATGACCTCAACCTGCGCTCCGCACCGGCGCTCAATGCCGAGATCCTCGACGTGATTCCGGCGGGTGCCCCGGTGGAAATCACCGGTGACCCCGAGAACGGCTTCTATTCGGTTACCTACAACGGCCAGCCCGGGTATGCCTACGGCTACTACCTCACCATCAACGGTGTCGGTGATGGCCCCGTGGTGCCCGGTGGTCAGGTCGGCGAGGTCTACGTCGCCGACGGGCCGGTCAATTTTCGGAGCGGCCCGAGCGAGAGCGATCCCGTCATCTCGGTGATCCCGGACGGCGCCCTGGTGGCGCTCACCGGTGACAGCGCCAACGGCTTCCTGAGCATCATCTACTCGGATCGCAGCGGCTGGGCCTACGGCGACCTCGTGCTCGGCACCGGCGAGGTCGATGTCGAGATCCCCGAGGTCGATGTCGAGGTTCCTGAGGTCGACGTGCCCGAGATCGAGGTACCCGACGTTTCCGAGACGCCGGTAGAGGAGGAGCCCATCGAGACGCCGCAGCCGAGCGCACCGGAGAGTGTCCCCGTCGGGGACACGGCCATCGGCACCGCGACCGTCGTCGACGGCAGCCTCAACCTCCGCACCGGGCCGAGCTCCGACTACGAGGTGGCATCGGTGCTCCCCGATGGCGCCACGGTCGAGCTGCGCGGTGAGGCGCAGAGCGGGTTCTACCCGGTGAGCTACGACGGCCTCACCGGCTGGGCGTCGGCGGACTACCTGCAGGTCGGCGGCGACGAGCCGGTCGTGCCCGAGGAAACCGAGACTCCGGCGCCCGAGCCGACGGAGCCCCCGGTCGACGAACCTGCCGCCCCGCCCGCCGAGGAGCCGTCCGATCCGCCGGTTGACGGCAGCGACGGCTACACCGAAGACGAGATCATCCAGATCATCTACGCCGCGGCCGACAAGTACGGCCAGCCCCGTGAGGACATGCTCCGCGTGGCCCGCTGTGAGTCGAACCTGAACCCGAATGCGGTGAATGCGTCCAGCAATGCGAGCGGCCTCTTCCAGTTCCTGCCGAGCACGTGGGAGACCACCCCGTACGCGGACCAGGATATCTTCGATCCGGTGGCGAACGCCGAGGCAGCCGCCTGGATGTGGGACAACGGTCGCCGCAACGAGTGGGTCTGCCAGTAGGTCGATCGACCGCGTCGGACCATTCAACCCGGCACCACAATGCGAACCCCGGTCGTCTCTCAGACGACCGGGGTTCGTCCGTGTCGCTCAGGGGCGTTCCGCGACGCTCGCAGGGGAGCTCGTTGGCTGCTCGTGCCCATGCCCCTGCGCAGCCAGCAGCCGAGGCAGCACGATGAGCGCTAGCAGCCCCATCAGCATGTACGAGCCTCCCTGGATGTTGAGCAGCAGGAGCGGTCCGGCGATACCGCCGAGAACGCCGGCGATCAGGGTGCCCGCCAGCCGCAGCAGTGACGATGTCGTACCCATCAGGCCGAAGACGCGCCCCCGATAGGCGTCTTGGACGGATTGCTGCACCATCGTCATGAAACCTGCGCCGATTCCGACCGATGGCACGCCGACCATCGAGATCAGCAGGATGCCGGGCCAGATACCCGAGATCACCAGCGGGTAGTTGAACAGCGCCAGATCGAGAATGCCGAACGCGAGGCTGCCGACACCGAACAGCTTCGGCGGGGCGAAGCGCGAGGCGGCTGACCCGAGCAGGACACCGCCGGTGAGCCCGCCGACCGCCTGGGCGCTCATCAGCCAGCCGAGCTCTCGCGAGTCGCCGCCCAGGATCTCCGCGACCCACACGACGAACATCACCCCGAAGACGCCTTCTCCCAGCGCGGCGATGGCATCCAGACCCAGGAGCGTGGACACGGCACGGCTCCGTCGCACCACCGCGAGTCCATCGACCCACTCCCGGTGCACCCGGCGCCACGCCCGCCCGGCCGCATCGACGCCGTCATCCTCGGTCCGCTCCGGGCGACCCGATGCGACGATCCCGGCGACGAGCATCGCTGCGACGAGGAACGCCACGGAGTTGGCTGCCACCACCGCGGTAATTCCGAACAGCCCCATGATGCTGCCCCCCACGGCCGGGCCGATGAGGCGTGCCAGGTTGTTGTTGAGCGCGTTCAGGGCGTTCGCGGCGAGGAGGTGCTGCTCGTCCACGAGCCGGGGGAGCAGCGCGTTCTCGGCGGGGCGGAAGAACATCCCCGCCGAGGATTTCACGAAGGTGGCGATGTACGCCACCCAGACCCACTCCGACGAGCGGACGGCGAGGATCGGGAGCACGCTGGCCGCGAGCACGAGATTGGTGATCAGCATCGTGCGCTTGCGGTCCCAGCGGTCGACGAACACCCCGGCGATGGAGGCGAGCAGCAGGGAAGGGATGATCTCGGCGATGAACATGCCGCTCGTCGCGAGGGTCGAGCCGGTGAGGTCGTAGATATGGAGGGGGAGCGCGATCAGGAGGATCCAGTCACCGATCAGCGAGATCAGACCGCCGAGCCAGGCGAGCAGGAAGTCTCGTTTCCGGAGGGTGGCGATCATCCGCCGTGAGCCCCATCGACGTGGAGAATCTCGCGCGTGTCCCTGGCGGTGACGATCTCCACCCGCTCCGCCCCGCGAAGACTCGCGAAGCCGCTCACCAGGGCAGCACGGCCATCGACCTCGACCTCCCGCACCGGCAGGGCGTGCATGCGCGGTTGACGCCGCCAGAACCGCTGACCTTCGGGCGAGTCGATCAGGAGGTGCCACAGCGACGCGCCGTTGGCGGCACCGCAGGCCTGGCAGGCGATCCTGATGCCGTAGGGGCGGAGGGTGTCCCAGCCATCCGGCTCGGTGTCCGACCATGATTCCACGGGGGCGGATCGACCGCACTGCTCGCACCTGCCGGTACCCGTGTCGAGGATCTCCCGGTAGATGCGGTGGAGGTCGAGCAGCTCCCGGCTGAGGATCGACTTCATGCTCGTGAGCGTCCGTGACTGCTCCATCAGGCGCTTGCCGCCGATGATGGTGCCATCACCGATGCAGCTGCCGGTGCAGCGGCAGGAGATCGCCTGCGTGTCGGGCTCGATGCGCATCTCGACCCGATGCTGGCCGCAGAAGGGGCACCAGATGCGCGTTTCGTGCCAGCCTGCGGTGTCGGGGGTGACGATTCCCATGTCGATCGCTTCGGCACGCAGCTCCGGCTGGGCGAGAGCCCGCTGAAGCGCCATCCTGCCGCGGTGGAGTCGCACCGCGACCTCTCCCTCCCCCAGGCTCAGCCGCGAGGCGATCTCGCGGTTCCTCAGCTCCTCGACGTAGCGCAGCACGAGCACGTCGCGTGTCGACTTCGGCAGCGCATTCAGCGCCCGTTCGAGCAGATCGGCAATCTCGTCACGCTCGAGGCCGGCCAGCAGGTCGTCGTACCGGTTGGTCGGCGATTCGAGATGTCCCTGTCGCATGAGCCGGTCGTGGCGCTCGATCTCGCGGGCGCGCTGCCGTCTCCAGCGAAGGCAGACGTTGCGGGCGATGCCGGAGAGCCAGGCAGGGCGAGCCTCTTGATCTCGCAGGGTATCCGCGTGGCGCCATGCCTCGACCAGCGTCTCCTGGGCGAGGTCGTCGGCCGCGTCGATGCTGCCCGACAGATGGGCGCAGAGACGCACGAGTCGGTCCCACTCGACCGGCACGAGCGCATCCATGTGGGTCGAGGTCCGGTGTCGAAGTGTATCCACGTCGGCTGCTCGCTGGTTCGTGATGCCCCGGCTTCTCCGGGACCCGCTCGAGAGTCGCGGGTTCACGGCGAATTCTTGCACGATTTTTCGTCACGTAGTCGAATATCGGGCCTGGCGTCGTGACCGAACGAGTGAAGGTAGGTAGTTGACGTAGCGACGAGCCACGGACGGGGCTGGTATGATCGCGCGACGACGTATCCGAACGCTACCTCGGGAGTGCCCATGAAGATCTTCGCCCTGCATGAGAATCCGGAGTGGTTTTCGCCGTTTGCCGCCGCGTTCGACGCCGCCGGGCTCGACTACGAGGAGTGGCTGATGACGTCGGGCACCATCGATCTCGATGCCGCGCCGCCGGAAGGCGTGTTCTGGAACCGGCTCAGCGGCTCGTCGCACACGCGCGGCCATGAGCTGTCGAAGGACTACACCCGTGCCATGCTGGACTGGCTGGAGGCCCATGGTCGCAGGGTCGTGAACGGTCGTTGGGTCGTCGAGATGGAGGTGAGCAAGGTGCGCCAGCTCACCGCGTTGAAGGCGTTCGGCATCGACGTGCCTCGTACCGTCGCCGTGGTCGGCAGGGAGGGGCTGCGTGACGCCGCCGCCGGCATGCCGGTGCCCTTCATCACCAAGCACAATCAGGGCGGCAAGGGGCTGGGGGTGCGCCGGTTCGATGACCTGGCCGATTTCCATGCCTACATCGATGCCGATGACTTCGAGGAGCCGGTCGACGGGGTGACCCTGTTGCAGGAGTACGTCCAGCCTCGCGACGGGCACATCACCCGTGTCGAGACGGTCGGCTACGCCTACGTCTATGCCATCACGGCCGATGCGGCGCGTGGCGGCTTCCAGCTCTGTCCGGCCGATGCCTGCGAGCTGGATGAGGACGGTCGCCCGAAGCAGGCATCGAGCCTGTTTGCCCTGCGCGAGGGGTTCGAGCACCCGATCATCGACGCCTTCCTCGGTTTCGCGCGCAAGCATCGCCTCGAGATCGCCGGCTTCGAGTTCATCGAGTCCGCCGACGGTCGCCTGGTGACCTACGACGTCAATACCAACACCAACTACAACCCCGATGTGGAAGCGGTGGCACCGAAGTCCGGCCCGGCCGAGATCGCGCGCTACCTGCGGCGTGTCGCCGTCGAGAGCGGCCAGCGACCGGCTGCCGTCGCCGGTTGACTCGGTTCGGGGCTAGGCTGGGGAGGTCACCTGCTCACGGGCATTCCGCACGGCCGCGTTCCACGGGAGGGTGACCGTGAAGACCGTCCCCTCGCCGAGTGCCGATTCGGCCTCGATCGTGCCGCCGTGGGCCTCGACAAGTGCCCTGGTGATCGCGAGCCCGAGCCCCACGCCGCGAGCCGACACGCTCTCGCCCGGCCCACGGTAGAACCGCTCGAAGATGTGCGGGAGGTGTTCCGGCGCTATCCCCGGACCGCGATCGCGTACGTCGATCGCGGCATGGTCGTGGAAGTGTGCGAGCCGGACGGTGATCTCGCCCGTCGGGGCGTACTTCACGGCGTTCGTGATGAGGTTGTCGAGAATCTGCGTCAGGCGGACCTCATCCCAGTGACCGACCATCGGCGCTTCCGGTGCGTCGAGGTGGATGCGGTCCGTATCCCCGATCTCGCCGGCGCGGTCGACTGCCGCGCGGGCGATGGTGGCGAGATCCACGTCCGAGAGGTGCATCTCGAAGCGGTTCTCGTCCATCCGGGTGATCTCCAGGACGTCGCCAATCAGTCGCTCCATCTGGTGGACCTGGCTCAGGATGGCGGCGAGTGCGGATTCGGAGTAGGTCCCGCGCCGCTGCATCAGCTGGGTGTAGCCCTTCACGGCGGTGAGCGGTGAGCGCAGGTCGTGCGCGACCATGGTGAGGAACTCCCGCTGCCTGAACTCGAGCAGACGGCGCTCGGTGATGTCCCGGGCGATCGCGGACGCTCCGACGAGCCTGCCCGAGCTGTTTCGGATCGGCGCGATGCTGATCGAGACGTGGACGCGCCGGCCGTCCTTCGTCACCCGCACCGTCTCGTAGTGGTCGATGCGCTCGCCGCGCACCAGCCGGCCCATGATGGTGGGGAACTCATCCTCCATGTCGTCGGGCATGATGAAGGAGACACGCTGGCCGATCGCCTCCTCGGCGGTGTAGCCGTAGAGGCGCTCCGCGGCGGGATTCCAGCTGGTGATGATGCCGTCGACCCGCTTGGCGATGATCGCATCGTCCGAGGACTGCACGATCGCCGCGAGGCGGGCATCACGCTCCTCTGCTGCGCGCTGCTCCGTGACGTCTCGTGGGAAGCACTGGATGAGGTCGGCATCGTCGCCATGATGGATGCCCGTGGTGATCAGCACCACCCGAGACGCACCGTTTCGGTGGCGCAAGGTCACTTCGTGGTCCTGCAGCTCCTCTCCCTGTCGCAACAGGTCGATGAGCTCCCGTGCATCTGCCTCGCGGACGTGGAAATCGGCGATCGACCGGCCGACATAGTGCTCCTGTTCGTAGCCGAGCAGGTCCAGATCCGCCTGGTTGGCGTACCGGATGACGCCCTCGCGATCGACGACGTGCATCGGCACGGTGATGCTGTCGAGCGACACGGCTGGGTCTTCGTCCGTCGCCTCGACGCCCGGTGGGGAGTCCTCGTCGCCGGTCGGCATCGTGCGGACGTGTGCTTCGATGCCGTTCGCGGTCGGGTGGATGCGCACGCCGATCCACGAGCTGAGGTAGGTGTCCCAGCCGAAGGTCGTGGTGGCCATCCGCGACGCGAGTGTCTCGACGCAGGTGCGCCCGAGGAAGGATTTCGCCACGGGCAGGATCGTGTCCACGTGTGCGCCGACCACCTCGTCCCGACGCCGGCCCAGCAGCGCCACCATCGGGTTGCTGGCATAGAGCACGTGTCCCTCGCTGGTCAGCAGCAGCAAGGCGCTGTCGAGTCGTTCCAGGGTGAGTCCCGGCGTGGACTCGTCGAGGTGCTGATCGGTGGGTTCGCTGGCGTCGAACATGACGGGATTATCCGGGAGATATCGGGCAGGACACCCTGCCAGCTGAGTTCGATGTGCGGGGCAGGCGAGATGCGTTCGGGGCAGGCGCGAGACGCTCGGGCTTTCGGTCGAGATGTGCGCACGGGCGACATGGTAGTCCGTACATCATGACACAACCAGTCGCGCGACACAGTGACATCCGTGCGCCCGATCGGTGAGAGCAGGTCACGAGTTGGAGCGGACGTTGCGCAGCACGACCCCGCTCCTCGGTTTGCTCGGCATGTGCGAGGGCGGGATGGTGAGATCCTGGGCAGGCATGTCGAAGGTCGTCTCCCTCGTGAGGAAGCGCGCTGCCTGGCTCATCAGCGCGATGGTCACCCATTCCCCGGGACACCGGTGCGATGTGTGATGGTTTCCCGCCCCCTGCGGCACGGGCGTCCACGGGTTGCCTTGCCAGCCGCGGAACCGCTCGGGTCGGAAGGCGTCGGGATCCTCCCGGATGCGGCGGTCGTGGTTCGTGCCGTACAGGTCGAGCAGCACCCGGTCGCCCGCCCGTAAACGGTGCCCTTCCCAGGTGAATGGTGCGCGGACCCGCCCCCCGATGAACGGGAAGAATGGGTAGGAGCGCCGGACCTCCTGCACGAAGCACTCGATGTCGGCGTTGTTGTCGCCGCGCACCAGCTCACGGGCGTCGGAATGCCGGTCCAGGGCGACCGCCTCGAACACGATGTAGCGGGCGACGGCGACGATCGGGCGCAGGATGTTGATCAGCTCGACGGCGGCGATGTTCGCGTCCAGCAGATCGCCCTGTTTGTCCCGATGGCTGGCGATGGTCGGGAGTGGGGTTCCCTCGGGAGCGTCGATGCTGCCGGTCCTGACTCGTTCGATAGTCGATCGTGCCCATCGCTCGTTGCGCTGACGCAGCAGCTGCGACCACCAGTTGCGAGGGCCCATGCTGCCGGAATGCTCGATCATCGCGCCGATCTCTCGCGTGCGGGCATCCACGTCGGCTGGCACCCCGGCCCAGCGACCGGCAATGCGGCAGAGGATCTCACGGACCTCGTCGAAGAGCACGATCGATCGCCGACGTTCTCACGTTGACAGCTTCCTTCGCCATTCGTCGTCCGCGATGGAGCCGATGCTCTCGACCCGCCCGGACGTCATCATTGCCATGACCATCGTCTTGCGGTGGCGATGGTCGTCCCCGTCCTGCAGCTGGACACTGCCCTTGTCCTGCAGGAGTCGCAGGGTGGTCGGCGGCATCGCGCCGATCCGGGTGAACCGGTCGGGGTGGGAGAACATCTCCGCCGCCGAGGCACCGCGCACGCTGATGGCGGGCCGGAGCATCAGGCGGGTCCGGAAGATGTCCGACTCCAGCGCGTCGCAGCGACGGGCGATGCAGGTGTAGCTCTCCCGCAGGAGGGCCAGCGAGGTGTCCAGTCCGGATGTGTGCGGTATCGATGCCAGGATGTCGCCTCCGGTGGTGGTGATCAGCCCGTGTCGCTGGGCTCCGCGAGGGTCAGCAGCCCCCCGCGATCGACGAGGTCGATTGCCAGCGTCTTGTAGCCAACCGAGTCGAATCGGACGGTGATGGTCTCCTCCTCGTTCTGCATCACCTTGCCCTCGCCCCACTCCACATGCATGACCGTTGCGTTGTCGGGGAAGCGCTGGTCGACGATCTGGGCCCTTTCGGTGCTTCCCGAAGCGCAGTTGTCGCAATATCCGCACCAGTCGTCCGCGTTCTGGTCGAAGTAGCGCAGCAGGAACGCCCGCCGGCACGTCTCCAGATCGGCGTACTGCCGGATCATCTCCACGCGAGACTGCTCGTACTGGCGAAGCACGCCGTGTGCCTCGACCGCCGCCTGCGCGATCTCCTCGGGATCCGCATCGGTATCCTGCGCGTCGACCATGCCGTCCGCGTCCATCGAGATCGCGTCGACATCCTCGAGGCGATCCAGGATGCGGGTGAGTGCCGTGTCCGAGAGGTCGGCCCGCGCCTTCGCCTGAAGCGTGCTCGGATCCACGGGCCCCTCGGCCGTCGCGATCTCCTCGACCACCTGGACGACCTCGTCCTGGACGATCTGCCCGGCGCCGGACTGGAAGCGGCGCAGCTTGAGGTCCTCCGGCAGGTAGAAGAGCACCGCGTCGGCCGGCTCCCCGTCGCGGCCGGACCGCCCGATCTCCTGATAGTAGGCGTCGATGGAGTCGCCGATGTCGAAGTGGAAGACGAAGCGCACGTTGGGCTTGTCGATGCCCATGCCGAAGGCGATCGTCGCGACGATGACGTCGAGGTCATTGCGCATGAACGCATCCTGGATCGCGTCGCGATCGGAGCTCTTCAGTCCGGCATGGTAGGCGCTGGCGCGGATGCCCCGCTCGCCAAGCGCCTTGGCGATCGCGTCCGTGTCCCGGCGCCGGGCCGCGTAGACGATGCCCGGCAGCTCGTGCCCGGCGACGGCATCGAGCAGCGCCTCCAGCTTCGCTGGCTCGTCGTGGAAGCGGCGGACGGTGAGGTGGATGTTGGGTCGGTCGAAATCGTGCACGAAGATCTTCGGGTCCCGCATGCCGAGTCGTTCGACGATCTCTTTCTGCACTCGAGGCGCGGCCGTGGCCGTCAGCGCGAGGACGGTCGGCTGGCCCAGGTCGGCGATCCTGGGGGCCAGGTGCAGGTAGTCGGGACGGAAATCATGCCCCCAGTCGGTGACGCAGTGGGCTTCGTCGACAACGACCAGCGACGGCCGGGCCGCTTGCAGCACACCGAAGGTCTCCTCGTTGTCGAGCTGCTCGGGCGCGAGGAAGAGGAAGGTGACCGCCCCCTCGCGCACCCTCCGGAGCGTTTCCTCGCGTTGTGAAGCGGACAGCGACGAGTTGAGCTCGACCGCCCACCCCTCGTCGATCTGGCGCAGCGTCTCGACCTGGTCTCGCTGGAGGGCGATCAGGGGGGAGATCACCAGGGTGAGGTCACGCCGCATCCCGCCCGCGATCTGATAGATTGCGGACTTGCCGGAGCCGGTCGGCATGATGGCGAGCGTGTCACGTCCGCCAAGGACGGAGAGAATCGCTTCCTCCTGCCCTGGCCTCAGCTCGGCGAGCCCGAGATGCTCCCTCGCGAACTTCCGCACGGACCTCGTTGTCGGCTTTGTCATCGTTGTGGGTCCACCTGTCGTAGGGGCGGTCGCGAATCGGCCCGGCGGGAACTGGCTTCGCGGCATGACAGTCCGAGCCCCGATCAGACTCAACCGGAGGCTCGGGATTCGCTCGGTTCGTGGTCTCGTGTCGCTAGGCGATCGGTGCGCCGCCGGTGACGCCGATCACCTGACCGGTGATGAAGCTCGAGTCGCGCGAGGCGAGGAAGACGTAGCTCGGCGCCAGCTCCGCCGGTTGTGCGGGGCGGCCCATCTGGTTGTCCTGCCCGAACGTCCTCACCGATTCCTCCGGCATCGTGGCCGGGATGAGCGGGGTCCACACGGGACCCGGCGCCACGGCATTGACGCGCACGCTCTGCTTGATCGCGGCCTCGGAGAGCGCCTTCGTGAAGGTCGTGATCGCTCCCTTGGTGCTCGCGTAGTGAATGAGCTGTGGGCTCGGCTGAAACGACTGGATCGAGGTCGTGTTGATGATCGCCCCTCCCGGCGGCAGGTGCTTCAGCGCCTCGCGGCTCAGATGGAACATCGCGTGGACGTTGGTCTTGAAGGCTCGATCCCAGTCGTCCGACGGCAGGTCCTGGATGTCCTCGTAGCTCGACTGGAAGGCGGCGTTGTTGACGAGGATGTCGAGCCTGCCGAACTCCGCGATGGTGCGGGCGATGAGGTCGAGGCAGTGCTGTTCCTCGCCGATGTCGCCTGGGATCGCCAGCGCCCGGCGACCCGATTCCTCGACCACGCGTACGGTCTCGCGTGCGTCTGAGTTCTCGTTGAGGTAGGAGATCACGACGTCGGCCCCCTCCCGGGCGAAGGCGAGCGCGACGGCCCGGCCGATCCCGCTGTCGCCACCGGTGATCAGTGCCACCTTGTCGGTGAGCTTGCCGCAGCCCCGGTACGAGTCCTCGCCGTAGTCCGGGCGTGGGGTCATGTCGGATTCGAGACCGGGGTACTCGAGCGGTTCCTGCGGGAACGGCGGAGTGTCTCCGAACGTCTTCGGGTCATCCTGGCTGCGCTGGGTCATGAGGCACTCCTGCTGGTATGCGTGGCAGTGGTTGCTGCGGTGTGGGACGCCAGTGGGCGCCGCAGGCGGTGCTACGCACGTCGGGTGCCAGCCTGCCCGACTCGACGGCAGTGCCTTGGAGGTGCGGGATCGCCGTCTGGCACCAGCGCGAGGGGGAGGGCACTGGCCCTCCCCCTCGCGTGCTTCCCAAGCCTCGGGGTGACAGCGCCCTGCCAGGGATCAGACGCCCTTCCAGACCCAGTCGCGGATGTGTGGCGGGTCCTCGAAGTGCTCGAAGGCGTACGCCGTCGCCTTCTCGATCTCGTACTGGAGTCGCTCCTGCAGATGCTCCGTGCGGACCGTCGACTTCATGCCGCGCCGGATCGCCTGGGAGGCGAGGTGATAGCGGCTGATCTCGTTCAGCACCACCATGTTGAACGGCGTGGTCGTGGTGCCCTGCTCCTGGAAGCCGTGCACGTGGAACCGGCTGCTGTTCGGGCGACCGTGGATGATCTCGTGGATCGCCTTCTGGTAGCCATGGAATGCGAACACGACCGGTTTCTCCCAGGTGAAGATCTCCTCGAACCGGATGTTGTCGATCCCGTGCGGGTGGCGCTTCCTGACGATCAGCGTCATCAGGTCGACGACGTTGACGAACCGGACCTTCAGCTCCGGGACGTGTTCCCGCAGCCACTCCGTCGCCGCGAGGGCCTCCATGGTCGGCACGTCGCCGGCGCAGGCCATCACCACGTCGGGCTCCTCGCCCGGCCCGACGTTGCTCGCCCACGACCACTCGCCCAGTCCGGCCGTGGCGTGCTCGATCGCGGCGTCCATCGGCAGGTACTGCAGGTGAGGCTGCTTGTCGATCACGATCAGATTGACGTAGTTGCGGCTGCGCATGCAGTGGTCCGCCACCGACAGGAGGCTGTTGGCATCGGGCGGCAGGTAGACGCGGGCCACCGTGCCCCGCTTGGAGAGCAGCACGTCGATCAGCCCCGGACCCTGATGGCTGAAGCCGTTGTGGTCGTTGCGCCACGCGGTCGATGTCAGGAGGATGTTGAGCGAGGGGATCGCCTTGCGCCACGGGAGCTCGACCGCCTCCTGCAGCCACTTGGTGTGCTGGACGAGCATCGAGGCGGAGACCATCGCGAAGGCCTCGTAGGTGACGAACATGCCGTGGCGACCGGTCAGGGTGTACCCCTCCAGCCAGCCCTGGCAGAGATGCTCGCTCAGGACCTCCATCACTCGCCCTTCGGGCGAGACCGACGCGTCGATGTCGATGATCGGTCCCACGAAGCAGCGATTCTCGACCTCGAGCACGTCCTGCAGCCGGTTGGAGGCGAGCTCGTCGGGGCAGAAGAGTCGCAGGTTCTTCTTCTCCGCGTTCGCCTTGAATGCATCGCGGTAGAGCGCGCCGAGCGGACGGGTGTTCTCGACGTAGGTCGTGGCGGGCGTGTCGACCGGTACCGCGTAGGCCCGGAAATCGGGGAGCTCCAGCTCCAGGCCGGGCCCACCGCCATTGGCGTGCGGGCTCGCCCCCATCCTCAGGTCGCCCTCCGGCGCCAGCTCGGCCAGCTCCGGTGCGAGGCGCCCATGCTCGTCGAACTGCTCGTCCGGTTCGTAGCTGCGCATCCATTCCTCGAGCTGGCGCAGGTGATCGGGATTGGATCGCACGCCGCTGAGCGGCACCTGGTGCGAGCGGAAGGTGCCCTCGATCGGGACGTCGTCGACGACCTTCGGGCCGGTCCACCCCTTCGGCGTGCGCAGCACGATCGCGGGCCAGCGGGGACGGCCATGCACGCCGTTGTCGCGAGCATCCTGCTGGATGTCGCGTATCCGCTGATGGCAGATGTCGAGGGTGGCGGCGAACTCCTGGTGCATCCGGAAGGGATCGTCGCCCGAGACGAAGTAGGGCTCGTAGCCGTGCCCGCTCAGGAAGGCATGGATATCGGCGTCCGAGCTGCGCCCGAGCACGGTCGGGTTGGCGATCTTGTAGCCGTTGAGGTGGAGGATCGGCAGGACGGCACCGTCACGGGCCGGGTTGAGGAAGCTGATCGACTGCCAGGCGCCGGCCAGCGGACCGGTCTCCGCCTCGCCATCGCCGACCACCGCAGCGACGATCAGGTCAGGGGTGTCGAAGGCGGCCCCGAACGCGTGCGAGAGCACGTAGCCGAGCTCGCCGCCCTCGTGGATGGAGCCCGGCGTCGGCACGCTGACGTGGCTGGGCACACCGCCCGGCGTGGAGAACTGCCGGAAAAGCTGCCGCATCCCCGCGGCGTCCTGCGGGATATGCGGGTAGATCTCGGAATAGGTGCCTTCCAGGTAGACGTTGGCGACGAGTGCGGGTCCGCCATGTCCGGGTCCGGCCAGATAGATCATCGGTGTCTGGTGCTGCCTGATGATCCGGTTGAGGTGGACGTAGATGAAGTTCAGTCCGGGCGAGGTGCCCCAGTGACCGAGCAGCCGGGGCTTGATGTGCTCCGGCTTCAGTGGCTCTCGCAGCAGCGGGTTCTCCTGCAGGTAGATCTGGCCCACCGTCAGGTAATTCGCTGCCTGCCAGTAGCGATGCATGCGGTTGAGCGTCTGCTCGTCCAGCGGTGCCGTGGCGAGGGGCGGCTGCTCCTCGATCGTCGGCGTGTCGTCCCTCACCGCGCTGGAGATCGATGGATCGAATCGATAGGTGACCATGACGTTCCTCTCGTGTTGCCCGGCCGGGCAGGAGATTCGACGGTCAGCGACCCTTCACTCGCAATTGTCCCACCGAGAGCGCGATCGACGCGATCACTCGCGAGACGGCCGTCGATCGCCCGCAACATCTTCCTGTGCTATTTCACTCGATGCTAGACTGCGATTGATTTCACATCGTCATCGTCGTCTGCGCCGAATATCGCGTTCCGGAGGGCGCGAAACGGAAGCGTAACCGCCAGCGTGCCGTCGTTGCGTTGACGCCACGCTGGCTCACACGGGCACCTGGGACCCCACATGTCACCGTATCCATCGAGGAGAGCCAGGACGTGGTTAGGAAGCCCCCACTGTCGAGAATGGTCGTGTACATCGCCGTCATCGCAGCGATGGCACTGACTGCGGCGCCGGGCACCATCGCGCAGGGCACGTCATCCGGAGACGGAGATTGTCCGGACCTGACGCGTGAGGAGAAGATCGCCTACGCGCGCAACTGGACCGAGGTAGCGCTCAATGAAAACAGACTCGACGAGTTCGATGCCTATGTGGCCAAGAACGTTATCTACGATGCAGGGCTCTATCCGGGATTGACGAGCCGTGATGAGCTGAAGGCTGTGTTCGAGCATCTCCTTGGCACGTTCCCCGGCATACGGTTCAGCGTTGAGCAGGTGGTGGCCGAAGGCGACTACGTCGCCGTGCGCTGGCTCGGCGTGGGGCCGCATGAAGGCGCGTTTCTCGGCGTCGCTCCGACGGGCAGGACGGTGTCCTTCACCGGCATCAACATGTACCGCTTCTCATGCGGGCAGATCGTCGAGGGCTGGTCGGAGTCGGATGGGCTCGAGCTCAGGATGCAGCTGGAATCGGATGCCTCCGAGCTGCCCCCTGATGCGCCGGGTGACGCCGCTTCGGCCAGCCCCGAGTCGAGCTGCGAGACCGGGGCAAGGAGTGACAACGTCGACCTTGCGCTCCGATGGTTGAGTGTCTGGAGCACGAAGGACGTCAGCACATTTGATGAGGTAGCCCATCCCGATATCGTGCATCACTGGGCACAGCACGATGACACCACGGGCCTGAATCAGCTGAAGGAGGGGGTACAGGTGTTCTTCACCGGGTTCCCTGACTTCGTGCTGGTCCCGCAGTTCACGATCGTCGATGGCGACTGGGTCGTGATCCACTTTACCGTCACCGGCACCCAGACCGGGCCGTTCCTCGAGCTTGAGCCGAGCGGCGCACGGGCCACCTGGACAGGAACCAACCTGTTCCGGATCGAATGCGGCCAGATCGTCGAAAGCTGGTCCGAAGTCGACTCGCTCGGCTTGCGTTCCCAGCTTGCGGCACCGCAGGACACCGCTACGCCCGCAGCCTGGGAGCGGTGAAGCGCATCAGGGCCATCGACGGGGTGTGAACGCCCGATTGGTGGCCCTGACCCACGCACGGTGATGGAATCCCCTCCAGCTGCTGAATGTGTTCAGCGCCGCCGGTGCCATCATGGTCGACGTAGTGCCATCCCTGAAGCATGCAATCGGCCATCGGGCATGCTGGTCTCTCAGGCGGGAGCTGTGTCCGGGGCCGGTCCGGCGACCGGTGCATCGGCCGTCGGCGCGGGGCTGGTTCGGGCTCGGTACCGGATGTAGGCCCGGGTCAGTCCAATCACCGAGATCGGCACGGTCACCGCGAAGAGAACGCTGCTGAGGACATTGGCGAAGTTGACGGCCGCCCTCCCCATGAGCATCAGCAGCATGCCGACCAGCGGCCCGGGAATGAGCGAGAAGAGCTGGAAGACGATCGCGTCGCCGAGCGCATGCCACCATCGCCCGGAAACGGCACTGGCGCTGCGCCGGATCGCCGTCGGCGCGGAGTCGATCCCCTCCAAAAGGGTCGCCTGGCCGAAGAACTGCCAGCGCACCGACAGCCAGATCGCGATCGGGATTCCGATGAGCACCACGGCGAGCAGCGAGACCGATGCGACCACGATGACGAGGGCGAGCGCGAGCACGCCGAGATGCCGGTAGGCGGCGCGGAAGCTGCCGAGGATCTCCGGCTTGCGGCCCGCCTCGAGCTCGCGCATCACCACGATAATGGGCGGCGCGATGAGCAGGACCATCGCCACCTGCTGCGCGCCGCCTACCGCCGCGGCCGACGTGAGCCGGGCACCGCCCGTGTCATTGAGCCACTTGAGCGCCCAGTCGAACGGTGGCACCTCACGCAACAGGAGCGCGAACCCGTTGAAGACGATGCCGATCGGGATGGTGAACGCACCGATCGCCAGGAATGGGCGCAGGTGTCGTCGGTAGAGTCCGAGCGCCTGGGCCAGCTCCTGCCGCTTGACGAAGAACAGCCCGCCGATGAGGGCAACGGTCCCCAGCACGACGCCTGCCAGGGCGGCTGGATTGTTCCACAGCCGGGTGACCAGCATCGACCCGCCGCCCGAGATCGTGCAGAAGAGATCCGTGGCGGTGGGCCCGATCGCGTTGGAGCCCGGGACACTGAGGCTGGTGTCCCGCCAGTTCTCCATCGAGGCAATCGGCTCGCTCCACTTGCTGCCGGTATTTGGGCCGTACGGGCCGTTGTACTCCCAGGACTTCAGCTCGCCCCACCGGCCCTCGTAGAGGAGCCAGCCGAACTCACTATCCGGGTCGGGATCGTTCGGTAGGAGCACCACCTGGAGCGGCTCGATGCGCGTCGGGGTGGTTGTGTTGTCGCAGCCGAAACCCGTGCCGTGCTCGCCCCAGCCGATGTAGAGCTCGTTGCCGTAGTAGGTGCCATGGGATCCGGCCGCCGGATAGACGATGATGCGGTCGCCATCGCGATCGAGCTTGTCGTCGTCCCAGTCCGCCAGCTCGCCGCCGCCGTGCTGGGCGTATCCCACCACGCTCGGTTCCAGGCCCAGGGCCTCGTCGGCCGAGGAGGCGTCGAAGACGAGCTGGACCATTTCCCAGTCGGACTCGTGGGTGTTGTTCCAGTCGTTGAAATAGAACCAGAACCAGTACTGCAGCACGACCTTGCCGCGCAAGCGGTCGGTGGTGACGCGCGCGTAGGTGGTCGGCTCGGCGCCGGACGTCTCGGCGTACTGCTTGAAGGAGGTCTCGTAGGTGCAGCCCGGCCGGTTGGGGTCGCCGGGAAAGTCGAGGTAGTAGGTCTCGTCCAGCCCCGCCAGCTGCTGCTCGGGCGAGGCCTCCTGCAGGGTGGCTGCGGCCAGACCGCGTGACGACGGGCCCGACGCGGCGAGGGACAAGAGCAGCGCGGCGAGACCGAATGCCAGGAATACGCGCGTCATCATGGGGCACCTCATGCCGGAGAATGCTGCATCCACCGAACACCTCAGCATGGCCCCGAGAGGAGAAGTGAGTGGATCGTCCGTCCGCATGTGCTCGCTGTCAATGACCGAAATGTGTAGTTATGACAATCTCATTGGGGTCTGGGGTAGGCACCTGAGTGCTACGTCGCGAGAGCTGCGCAGGCGATTTGGCGTCACCACTTGCTATAATGCGATTCCTTGCTGCATGTATCCGCTTTCAACGAAGTGGGTCACTGATCTCCCTTCCGATACGAGGCGGACGCGGACGTTGCGGTCGATAAGCGCGATGGTTCGCCTGCGAGTTCGGGTTGCTCCGACTCCGTGGAGCCTGGTCCAGGACGGAGGGGGCGATGTCCGCCCAGCAGTCGATACGGGTGCGCCGGGGCAAGCTCCTGAAGCCCCAGCTCGGGAGTGGCGTTGTTCCTCGCCCACGTCTCCATGCTCGCCTTGATGAGGGGATTGGCAAGCCACTCACGCTTGTGTCCGGTCCGGCCGGCTCCGGGAAGACGACGCTGCTCTGCGAGTGGCTCGCCTCGGTGTCTGTCCCGGTGGCCTGGCTCTCCCTCGACGAAGGTGACACCGATCTAGCGTCATTCGTGGATCACGTGGTCGCGGCCCTGCAGGTGGTGGTGCACGGGTTCGGCCGCTCCACGCTGGGGTTGTTGCGCATGGTGGGCGCGCCATCGCCCGTCGATGTCGCCATCGAGCTTGGTGATGAGCTGCTGGAGCTGTCGAGCGACATCGTCCTCGTGCTCGACGAGTATCATGCCGTCGATAGCTCGCACGTCGACGAGTTTCTCTCCACGTTGCTCCAGTACCCTCCGCCACGCCTCCGGATCGTGCTCGTCTCTCGCGTCGATCCCTTCCTGCCGCTGGTCCGGCTCCGTGCGCACGGTCAGCTTGCCGAAGTGCGCTCCTCCGACCTGCGGTTCACGGACGACGAGACGCGCTCCCTGTTGTGGGATGCAACCGACCGGGAGCCGGATCAGGACACCGTCGGCCTGCTGCAGGAGCGCACCGAGGGCTGGGCCGCTGGGTTGCGGCTGGCAGTCATCGCCTTGCAGCAACGGCCCGGGCCCGTGGCGCTGGCGGGCACCGAGTCATCGATGGCGGCGTTCCTGGCCGACGAGATGGTGACCGGGCAGCCCGAGGACGTGCAACGGTTCCTGCTGCGGACAGCGGTGCCCGAGCGTCTGTGTGCCGGCCTGTGCGATGTGTTGCTGGAGTCCGTGCCGGTCGAGGTGGCCAGCAAGGCGATGCTGGAACGCATCGAACGCGCCGGCCTGTTCCTGATCCCCCTGGGCGAGGATCGGCACTGGTACCGCTATCACCACCTGTTTCGCTCCCTGCTCCTGAGGCGATTGGCCGAGCTCGAGGGTGAGGACGAGGTTCGGTACCTGCATGCCCGTGCCAGCGCCTGGCTGGCGGACCACGCCCTGGTCGATGAGGCCATCCCGCACGCGCTGGCATCGCGGGTGCCGGACCTGGCCGCCGAGCTCGTCGAGCGGCACGTCCAGCATGCGCTCGCTGAGCGGAGGTGGGTGTCGATCGAGCGCTGGCTGGGGCTGTTGCCGCCCGAACAGGTGCAAGGCAGACCGGCCCTGCTGCTGGCCCAGGCCTGGGTGCAACGACTCCGTGGGCAGGATGTCGCGTTCGCGTTGACGGTCGATCGCCTCGACGCGTTGCTGACGGGTCCGGCAGGGAAGAGTGACCCGGTTGCCACCGAGCGGTGGCGAGCGGAGGCGACCTTCCTGCGCCGCACGTTCCTGGCGACGTATGACCTTGAGGCGCAGGCCACCCTGGACGCCGCTACACGCGCGGCCGAGACGATCCCGTGGGAGACCCATGCCACCGCGTCGACGGCGCTCGTCTACCTCGGTGCCGCCCTCCAGATGATCGGGGACGAGACTGCCGCGATCCGCGTGCTGACCCGCGCGCTGGCGGAGTGCGCCGGGCGTTCCGATCCCTTCGCGCTGCACCGCGTGCGGTGCGCCAGTCTCGGCCTCATCGGCGTCCGATTCAATGCCGGCAACCTGGACCGCTGCCGTGCCACGGCGAGCGAGCTGCTCGACCTGACGACCGTGCACAACCTGGGGTGGGGCGCCGTCATGGCGCGCGCCTACCTGGGAACGGTCGCCTACGAGCAGAACCAGCTCGACGCGACGATCGGTCACTTCACCGCTGCCGCCGAGGAAGCCGAAGCGAGCAGCCTCATCCTGAGTCGCGTGTTCTTCGGGCTGGCGCTGGCACACGAGATGGCCGGGCACAGATTCGAGGCCGACGCCACGGTGAACCACTATCTCGACCGGCTCATCGCCACCGACGCGACATCGGCTATCCCGGCGGTGCGGTCCTTCCAGGCGCGCCTGGCAGTCACGCGTGGAGAGATCGGCGCCGCCATGCACTGGCTGGGCATGAGCCGTGTCGCGGGTCCCGGCGGGTCTGCGCATGCGTTTGAGGTGCCGCTCCTGACGCGCGCCAGCGTGCTGCTTGCCGAGGGCTCCGAAGCCTCACTCGTCGAGGCGAGCGCGGCCCTGGATGACCTGCTCGTCTACGCCGTGGCGGTCCATGCGATGCCGCTCAGGATCGCGTCGCTCGCCACCCAGGCGCTGGTCCGGCACGCTCAGGGTCGGTTGGATGCCGCCCTGGCGACCCTGGGAGAGGCCCTCTCGCTTGCCGAGCCACACGGGTTCTGCCGCACCTTCCTCGATCTCGGTGAGCGGATGGCGACGCTGCTCGCGCTGTACGCGGCGCAGGTTGGAGTATCGCCCCTGGTAGCCCGGCTCTTCGAGGCGCTCGAGGAGCGACCGGCGGCGGGAGCGGTCGTGGCGGCGCCCCCGGTGGCAGTCCGGGTATCGAGTCCGGCCGCGGCGCCGCTCGTGGAGCCACTTACCGAGCGGGAGATGGAGGTGCTCGATGGGCTGGTCAGGCGCCTGTCGAACAAGGAGATCGCCGAGGTGCTCGCCATCTCGCCCCATACGATCAAGCGGCACACCGCGAGCATCTACGGCAAGCTGGGCGTGTCCAGCCGCCGCCAGGCCGTCCTCCGGGCGATGGAGGCCGGGCTCGTGGCCGAGCGCTGGAAAAGCGAACCTCCCTATCCGAACTGATACCAATTGATACCGATCGGGTGATCCCCGTACCAACCAGGGCGCGCATCATCGACGTACCGGCACCGCACGCGACGGCACGTTGACGGCAATCGCCTGCTCGACACCGCAGCAGGACATCCGCAGTCCGTGAGCTTCCACCCGAAGGCTTCGATGTCGGCGATCGCCGACGCCGCCCCGGAGGCAGGGAGATGTCGAGCAACCAGCACGAGCAGCAGACGTGGTACGGGCCCGGGACCTATCGCATTCGGGTGCGCGGCTCGCTCCGTACCACCTGGTCCGACCGGCTGGCCGGCATGCGGATCAGGCCGGACGAGAGCGACCCCGATTGCACCGTCCTGGAGGGACCCCTTCCGGACCAGGCTGCGCTGCTTGGGGTGCTCAAGGGGCTCTACGACCTCGGCAGGCCGCTCCTGCTCGTCGAATGCGTCCAGGGCGAGGGATGGTGTCCCACCGATGTGCATGGTTGACAACCGTGTCGTTGGCGACCCGACAGGTATCGAGGGGCCGGTGTGGCCCGAGTGAAGGGAGAACGGGCGTGTCGGGACAGGACCTTCTGTGGGGCATCGCCCTGGTCGGTGCCGGTGTATTCGTCGCGGTGTACGGCACGTCGCTGTTCCAGTTCGCGCTGGGCGCGATGGGCTTCGGGATCGGGTTTCTCCTCGCCATGCAGATCCTCGAGGGGCAATCCGAATCAGTCCGCATCCTCGTGGCGTTCATCGCGGGGTTCGTCGTCGCCTTTGGCTGCTACGCGCAGGTCAGCTTCTCGCTGTGGATCGCGGGTGGCATTCTCGGGCTGGTCACGGGCGTTGCGGCGCTGGGCATCATCGAGATCCTCGGTCCCCGGCCCAACGGCATTCTCTCGCTCATCATCGCGATCGCCGGGGCTGGGCTCGGCGCCTTCCTTGGCCGCCGGCTCGGCAACAACCTGCTCGTGCTGGCGATGACCGCGGCCGGCGCATTCATGATTCTCAGCGGCACACAGGTGCTCTTCGAGTCCAGCTTCGACGTCGACTCCACCGATCCGTCCACGAGCCTGTACCAGCGGCTGTCGCTCTTCCTCTTCATCGTCCTGTTCGTGGTCAGCGCGCTGGCGCAGGTGAACGAGCGTCGGCTCCGCGAGTCCATGAGGAGGTAGGGCAGGGACACCCCGTCGGGTCGCTTGACGGGCATTTCGACCGCCGTGTCGGTGCCGGTAGCTTCCGAATGATCGGCGTCCCGGATAAGGAGGGCATAGTGGGTGAGCAACATCCGGTCCGGCGCATCGCCGCGATGGTGGCGGCGCTGGGGGTCGGCTTCCTCCTGGAGAGATTCGCGCGCCGGTCACCACCGGTCGCGCCGGAGCAGGCAACCGCGAGAAGGACGCCAGTCAGGGCCAGCGGTGACACCTCCATGGCAACGGGCGAGTCCGCGAGCGACCCCATGCGGCGCGCTGGTGATCCGCTGCGCAAGATGACGATCGGAGACAACGTCATGAACACCCTGGAAACCACGTCGTCAACCGCCGTTGACCGTCGCTTCCCGGACGGGTTCAGGTGGGGCGTCGCCACCTCCGCCTACCAGATCGAGGGTGCCTGGGACGAGGATGGGAAGGGCGTCTCGATCTGGGACACCTACGCCCACACGCCGGGCAAGATCAGGAATGGTGACACCGGTGATGTCGCCAATGACCACTACCACCGGTATCAGGAAGACGTCGCGCTGATGCGGGACATGGGGGTCAACGCCTACCGGTTCTCTATTTCCTGGCCGCGGATCTTCCCCGAGGGCACCGGCCAGCCGAACCCGAAGGGCCTCGATTTCTACAGCCGCCTCGTCGATGAGCTGCTCGCGGCCGGGATCGAGCCGTTCGCCACCCTCTACCACTGGGACCTGCCGCAGGTGCTCCAGGACAAGTACGGTGGATGGCAGTCGAAGGAAACGGCGAAGGCGTTCGCCGACTACGCGGGTTACGTGGCTGAGCAGCTCGGCGACCGCGTGAAGCAGTACTTCACGATCAACGAGTTCGCCTCCTTCGTGGAAATGGGCTACCAGGGCGTCGAGGCCCAGGTTGGCGGCGGCAAGACCGTGCATCTTGGCATGCCTCCCGGTCTGGTGCTGTCCGACGCCGAGCTGAAGCAGGTTCGGCACCACGCTGTGCTGGGACATGGCCTGGCCGTCCAGGCCATTCGTGCCTCCGGCCCCGCGGGCACGAAGATCGGGTTCGCGGAGAACATCCGCGTCGCCGTCCCGGTCATCGATGCGCCCGAGTACGTCAAGGCGGCGGAGGCGGCCACCCGCGAGCTGAACGCCGGATTCATGACCGTGATGCTCGAGGGTCGGTACACGGACGCGTACCTCGCCGACGCGGGTGACCAGGTCCTGACCTTCACGGACGACGAGCTGAAGACGATCGCCTCTCCCCTCGACTTCGTCGGGATCAACGTCTACCGGCCGAACATCTACGTCGAGCCGGCCGAGGAGCCGTCCGGCTACCGGGTCGTTCCCATCAATGCCTCGCACCCGAAGATGCAGTCCGAGTGGCACGTCGTCGATCCCGAGGTCATGTACTGGGCGCCGCGTCACATGCAGTCGATCTGGGGCGCCACATCGATCTACATCACCGAGAACGGGTGCGCGGCATCGGACGTGGTCGCCGACGACGGCCGGATCTACGACTCGGACCGCGTCATGTTCATGCGGTCCATGATGGGCCAGCTCCAGCGCGCCACCACGGACGGCGTCCCGGTGGACGGGTACTTCTACTGGAGCAGCCAGGACAACTTCGAGTGGATCTACGGGTACGGCAACCGGTTCGGGCTCGTCTACGTCGACTTCGACACGCTGGAACGCACCCCCAAGCTCAGCGCCGAATGGTTCCGCGAGGCCGCGCGCAGGAACGCGGTGGTCTGAGACGCGGGCAAGAGCGCTTCGAGGAGTGGAATCGTGACCGACCACAGCCAGAGCGTGACCGCGGCGCAGGGAACAACGGCTCACCCGCACCTCGAGCACACGCCGGGCGCCGGCAAGCGGCCCGTGAGCAGCACCCTTGTGGCCCGCGCCGTTTACGGGCTCATCACGGTGCTGGCCGTCCTGCAGGCGATGGAGCTTCACCCGCCCGAGGCCTGGCGCGGGGCAGTCACGACTTTCGGTACCACCCTGGCGATCGCCCTGATCGAGGTCTACGCCGAAACCATCGGGGAGTTGCTCGGAGGCAGGCATCGCCTGGCCCGGAATGATCTGGTGCATTTCTGGCATGACGCGACGCCGGTGCTGGTGGGGGCGCAGGGACCGACGATCGTCCTGATCCTGTCGGCGCTTGGGCTGATGTCCGTGGAGACGGCGATCGACATCGCGCAGCTGGTCGCGTTCGTCACGCTCTTCGTCTACGGGTGGCGCATCGGCCAGATGCTCGATGTACCAATCGTCCGACGCGTGCTGAGCGGCCTGATCCTGGTCGCGATCGGCGGACTCCTGGTCGGGATCAAGGCGGCGTTCCACTAGGGCACCGGAGGTCGGCCATGGAGGCGGACACCGCGATCGATACCGCAATTGATTTTGGGGGAAAGGTCGCCGTCGCGCTCCTTGTCCTTGGGGGCGGCTACCTGCTGGCGGCGGTGGCGCGCCGCCTGTCGCATCGCCTGCTCGAGCAACCCGCCGTCGCGCGCGCCCTCGGTCCCTCGATGGTCAGGCTGCTGGGTACCGTCGTCTTCTACATCCTGTTCGCGCTCGCGGTCGGCCTGGCGCTGATCGCGCTCGGTGTGCCCGAGCGGTACGTGGGCACCATCGCCGTGCTGCTGATCGCCCTGTTCGTGATCGCGCTGCAGCAGTCGCTCGCCAACCTCGCAGCCACCGTGACGTTTCTGCTGTTCCAGCCCTTCCGGCGCGGCGAGCTGGTGGAGACGATGGGGTACATGGGCACCGTGCAGGAGATCCTGCTGTTCAACTCGGTAATCCTGCTGCCGGACCATCGCCGTGTGACGCTGCCCAACGGCAGGATCCAGGAGAGCGGCGTGGCCAACTACTCCCGTCAGGGTCGGGTCGTCGCGACTTTCGGGCTGACCGTCACCTACGGCGAGGATCTGTCCCGGGTGAAGACGATCGTCGCCGACCTCGCCGCCGGGGACAGGCGCATCCTGGACGGACGGGCCATCGTCGTGGTGGTGGATGAGCTGGCCGAGAACGGGGTGCGGTTGCTCGTCTTCCCGACGGTGCGACCCGACGACTTCCGGGACGTGCGCAGCGACCTGCAGGAGCGGATCAAGGCGCGCTTCGACGCCGAGGGCATTCGTTTCGCCATCCCACCGCGGGAGGTCCGCCTCTCGAACACATCCGTGTCCACTGAGACCGACGGCTCGTCGCCCTGACTGCCCTCGCTGGCGTGATCCCTTCGCAGGAACCCAGGTAGAGCGGCTGCACGGATTGAAGCGCCCTCCACCGGAGCATCTACTCCACCTCGCTGTGCATCGATTCCTGCGCCAAATTCGTATCCTTCCGTGGGACTCGGCTGCTGCGGAGGCTCACGCCGACCCGCGACGTACGCTCGCCTCGACCGACACGACGATTGGCGAGATGGACACCTTGATCGAGCGCATGCCGTGTCCAACGTGGCAACGCTCGGCACCAGCAAGACCAGGCGCGTCGATCGCCTCTCATCCGTTCTGGCGGTCGAGGATCGGGCCGTTGACGTTGGAGACGAGCACCGCTCCGGCCCCATCATCGACATGGATCTGGGCTCTCGATCACAGCGAGTGGGGTGACGTGCACCGGTTCCCTCGTGGCGGTCTCCCCGAGATAGAATCGATCCGCTCACGGTCAGGAGGACCACCGGTGTAACGGCATGGACAGGGTGGCATTCGAAGAGCGCCGACAGCTCCGAACCCGGAGCTGAACGAGGCACAGGTCCGCCGATCCGCTATGTAATCGGACTGGTCGCCATGCTCTCCGTCGCCGCCCACCGACCACAGGGCAATCGCCATGTGGTCGTTTTGTGTTGCCGTTACGCGGATGGGCGCGGGCTCTCACGGCCCGTGCCGTTCCGGTGCGCACGTTGTGCACATGGAGATGTCCTCCCATGGACGCCACACTCGAATCACGCTCCGGTCTCGGCCGGGAGTTCTCCAGGCTGTGGGCAGCGGTCGCAGCATCGAATCTCGGCGACGGGGTGTGGCTGGTCGCCGCACCGCTCATGGCCGCCACCCTGACCCGTGATCCTGCCCTCGTGGCGGGGCTCACCTTCGCCCACCGAATCCCGTGGCTCTTCTTTCCGCTGATCAGCGGCGTCCTGGCGGATCGTCTCGATCGACGCCGGGCGATGGTCGTCGCGACGGTGGGCCGGGCCGCGCTGGTCGGAGCGCTGGCCATGTCGGTCTGGACGGGCACGGTGAGCCTCCCCATGCTCTACGCCGTCTTCTTTCTCGTTTCCACCGGTGAGACCCTCGTCGACACATCAGCCGCGGCCATTCTCCCGGCCATCGTCCATCGCGACGATCTGACCACGGCGAACGCGCGACTCGCCGGAACGATCAACGTCACGAACCAGTTTCTCGGCATGCCCCTCGGTGGTCTGCTCTTCGCGAGGGCGGCCTTCCTGCCATTCGCCCTGGGGGCTGCGGCGCTGGCCATGTCGGCATCGATGCTCGCCGCCCTGCGCGGATCGTTCGATCCGAAGCAATCGGCGACCTCGTCCGCGGGAAGCATCCGGTCCGAGATTCGGGAAGGGATCGTCTGGCTCTGGCGGCAGAGGCTGCTGTCCACGATGGCCCTGATGCTGGGTGTGCTCAACCTCACGCTGATGTCCCAGCTGGGAATCCTGGTGCTCTACGCCGAGGACAGGCTGGGGATGAGCGCCGGTGGGTACGTCGCGCTGCTGACCGCGTCCGGCATCGGCGGGGTGCTCGGCAGCGTCGTCGCAGGGCGGGTGATTCGGCTGATCGGTGGTGGCACCTGCCTGCGACTCGCCATCGTGATCGAAACCGTCATCCCGGTGGTGATGGCCCTGACGAGATCGCCGTGGCTCGCCGTCCCGCTCGTGGTGGTGTTCGGACTCAACTCGACGATCTGGGGTGTGGTGCTCGCGACCGCGCGGCAGCAGCTGACACCGGATCGCCTGCGTGGTCGAGTGCAGAGCGTGTTCGGCCTCGTTGGCAGCGGCACCGCCGCCCCGGGTGCGCTGCTGGGTGGCCTGTTGGCAGCACGCTTCGGTCTCACCGCCCCGTTCTGGTTCAGCGCCGTGGTGGGTGCGGCCTTGCTCCCTGTCGTTTGGGGCGTGTTCTCGAACGTGCACGTCACCAACGCGCTGCAAGCCGCGGACGGGGTGGATCCGTAGGGACCTCGTCGCCAGAAGCGGCATCGGCGCTGAGGACCGTGATGCTGTGTGGCCTCGTTACGTCGAGTGCCGACTGTGCGGAAGCTTGTTCGGATCTCGACCGACGGATGAGGGACGTCGATCCCTTCAGCCAGCAAGGTCGCGGCGCACAGTTCGATCTGGACGAGGATAGGGTGCCCCCGACAGGCCCCCAGGTATCCTGCGATCCGAGCTGATCGAATGGCTGGGCGGTACGCACTGTGAGGATGCACTGCTTGCCGCCTTGCTTCGGCCCTCGAACCGCTCGGCAGGTTCGAAGGCCTGCATCCTTCTGCATGGGTCAATCGACTGGTCGGCGCCGCGAGGGTGGACGGTGTGCCTGTCTGCCCAGGCTAGGTGACCAGACCCGCCAGTCCGACCCGCTCGTGCTCGACGTCATCGACGATCTCCCGAAGTGCCTGTACCGCCCGCCACACGTCGTGGTAGCTGGTGTAAAGGGCGACCGGTGCCAGCCGCACGACATTCGGCTTGCGGAAGTCGACCACGATCCCACGTCCCCGCAACGCCTGCGAGATCGACGCGGCGTGCTCGTGCTCGACCGCGACGTGACCACCCCTGCGCCGGTGCTCGCGAGGCGTCCCGATCCGGTATCCGTACGGCGGCTCGCGCAGGCCGCTCTCCTCGATCAGCTCGATCAGGTAGTCGGTCAGCGCCAGCGACTTCTCCCGGATCGCAGCGATGCCCGCCTCCCCGAAGATCGCCAGCGAGCCGAGCAGCGGTGCCGCCGAGAGCAGCGGGATGGTGCTGATCTGCCAGGCACCCGCGCCGGACGCTCCCTCCCAGTGGTGCGCCATCTCGAACTGGCGCTCCTTCTGGTAGCCCCACCAGCCCGCGAGGCCGGGATTCGTCCCGAAATGGCGCCGGTTGACATAGAGCGCGCCCACCGCGCCGGGGCCGGCGTTGAAGTACTTGTAGGAGCACCAGAAGGCGAAGTCGACATCCCAGGCGTCGAGCTCGTGCGGGATCGCCCCGGCCGAGTGCGCGCAGTCGAAGCCGATCATCGCTCCGGCGTCGTGTGCCGCTCGCGTCAGCCGTTCCATGTCGAGCAGCTGGCCGGACCGGTAGAGCACCGACGGCAGCATCACCAGCGCGACCTCGTCCGTCATCGCCGCGATGAGGTCGTCCTCGTCGATCGTGCGGCCGTCCCGGCTCGGCACCAGCACCAGATCGCGATCGGGATCGCCGCCGCGCAGCCGGATCTGGCTCTGGAGCGCATACACGTCCGAGGGGAAGTCGAGCGCCGTCGCGACGATCTGCCGGCGATTCCCGTCTCGCCGGTAGAACGTGCTGACCAGCTGGTGCAGGTTGACGGTCGTCGTGCCGTTGACCACGACCGACTCCGGCGACGCGCCCACCAGCGGCGCCATGCGCCGGCCGAGCTCCTCGCCGAGGGTGAACCACGGCGGGTCTGCCGCCAGCCAGCCCTCGATCGCGTGTTCCTTCCACGACCGCAGGGCGGCCAGAACGGCTTGCTCCGCGTCATCCGAGAGCAGGCCGAGCGAGTTGCCGTCGAGCTGGATCGTGCCGGGCGGGATGTGGAATCGCTCGCGGAAGCTGCCGAGAGGATCCGCAGCGTCGAGCGCTATCGCGCGGGTCTCGCTCGTGATGTCTGTCGAGTCGGTGCGGTCGAGCACAGCCATGCCCTCATGATCAGCGTGGATGTCGGTCGGGCGCCCGGTCATTGCCGCTCCGTGCGGGCGGGCGACCCTCCGTACGAGGCAGCAGCGCAGACCACGCCCACGGCTGGGGCATGACGATGCGGCGTCACCGACAGTCTCGCAGAATCCACAGCCGCGAGCGAGGTGCGCGATGTGCCTCAGCTGCCGCGAGGCAGCTCCCGGATCGGCTCGCGATGCGGCGCACCCTGCAGGACACCCGCGAGCGCATCGCAGGCTGGCTTGGGTTGCAGCTCCTCGTCGAACGGCAGCGGGCGACGCGGCTCGCCATCTTCCCGCCGGGAATCCTCCTGGAGCCAGGTATATCGGTCGGAGAGACCGAACGTCATCACCGCTCCGACGGCGGGCTCGGCGAGTGTCACGTCCAGGTATCGCTGGTAGGCATCGGCGATGGCACGGTCGCGCTCGGTGATGTCCGCCGGCAGGCCGTCGTCGAGGACGTCGAGCTCCGTCACCAGGATCGTCATGCCGCGATCGGCGAGCCCGGCCAGGAACTGGCTGTATCCCTCGGCGTCGAACCGCGCCGCGAAGTCGGCCGCCTCGAGATGCGCCTGCACTCCGAATGCCTGGACCGGTGTCCCTGCGTCGAGCAGCGAGTCGAGCACGAGCAGCGCCTTGCGTCGCTTGTCAGCGGCGTCGTCGAACGCGTCATCGGTTTCGAAGCCGAACTCGTTGAGCACCAGCAGCGCATCGGGGTCGAGCTCATGCGCGAGCTCGAAGGACTCCGCGATGAACGAGGGACCGATCGTCTCGTACCAGGGGTAGTCCCGTCGGATGCCGTCCTCCTCGTGGGCGTCGATCACCTCGTTGACCACGATCCAGCCGGCGACCCGGCCGCGATACCGATCGACCAGGGCCTCCACCGTGCCGAACAGGACCTCGCGGGCGGTCGTCTCGCCCATCCCCCGGATATCGTCGTCGGTCCAGCCCTCGCCGATCCCCTCGTCCCAGACGAGATGGGCGCCGAACACGAGCTGTTGCTGTTCCTCGGCCAGCTGGAAGAACTGGTCGCCATACTGGAAGTCGAGCTCCGCATCGGGAGACGGCTTCAGGCGCCACCAGAGCAGGTCGTCCTCGGTGAAGAGGATGCCCGCCTCGTCGTCGACGAGCCGGAGATACTCCTCGTCCGATGCCTGCCAGGTCGCGAGCGACGTCCCGTAGACGATGCCGTTCTCGGCGGCCATCTGCCAGAGGGGTGTCCGCGCGATGCCGGCGACGGGCGACGCCATCGGCGTGGCCTGCCTTGCCGACAGCGGTTGCCTGGCGATGCCGAGTGTCGCCGCTCCCGCGGTACCTGCCAGCGCAGCGCGTCGCGTGAGTCGATGGTGAGTCCCCACGGTCGAACCTCCCACGCCTCGAAGTTGCGCGCCCGCTGGCGGATCCTGACCGCGCGGTGCTCGGATGTCGGAATCCGGTGCCTGCAGCGTAGGTGGAGATCACCAACCCGTCACGTTCGTGCGCTTCCGGAGGTCGGTGGATCTGGCTACAGAAAGTGCGACTCGAAGGTCCGCTCCGCGATCACGGTGCCCTCCCGGTCATGGATGACCCGCGTGAACCCGAAGGCATTGCCACCGATGGGCCACGCATCGATCGAGACGCTGCGACCGTCGCTGGTGCCGTAGATGTTGACGTAGACGCGAGATTCGTCCTCGGAGACGTAGGACTCGATCAGGAGCCAGTGGTCGGTGTAGTTCTCGAACCGGAAATCCGGCCACTCGTCCGGGTTCGGGCCGATCTGGAGGATCGACGCATCGAATCCGGGACCCCATCCGTCGCGCTCGTAGTTCGGCAGGCGGTAGCTGTGGGGGTGCCACTCGACGATCGGCATGCCCCCATTGATGGCCGCCCGGAAGACGGTCGTCGAGACCTGGCAGACACCGCCGCCGACGTCGCGGCCCACCTGGTCGGCGACCACCACGAGTGCCTCCTGGTACCCCTTGTCGGCGGTGATCTCGCCGATCGCCCGGTTGAACGAGAAGTTCTCGCCCGGGGCGACCAGCGTCCCGTTCATCAGTCGGGTGGCGATTCGGATGTTCTCGTCTCGCGCCCAGGTGCCGCCCTCGAAGTTGGAGTGTCCCTCGCCAAGCAGCTCGGTGATGCCGTAGGCGGCCAGGTTCTCCGAGTCGATCGTTGGCTTGATCCAGACCACCGGGATCTCGACCGGCTGGTGATCGGTGAGGAAGCTCTCGCTCACGACCTCCGCGAACGCGTCGGACTTCAGGGCCGTGCCCGTCACGCTGGGCTCCACCGCGACCACGCCGTTGTCCCAGCCCAGCACCGCGTCGACCGGCTTGCGGGCGACCTCGTGCGAGTATTGCGTGCGCAGCTCGCGGGCGAGTCCGACGGTGTCGATGGTGAGGCGGGCCGCTGGATTTCCGGATTCCACGACGATCTCGGCATCGATGAAGGGGATGATCGTCTCGGGAGCGATGTCCCACTCCTTGCCGTCGAGCGTCGCCATGACCGGCTTGCCGATGGTGTCGATGACGTGCGCTCGCACCGGCTCGAGGGCCTCGGCGGAGATCTCGGGGTCGGCCACCCTCGTCGGCAGCTCGACGTCCACCGGCTCCAGCGATGACAGCGCGTCCAGGATCAGGGCGGTCGCGGCGGGTCGGTCGACCACGATCCCACTCCTGCCAGGGACGATGGTCACATCGGTCCCCTCGATCGCGATGCTCGCGTCGACGGGGAGCTTGTCGATGTCGCGGTCCACGGTGTCGTACCACGCATGCAGTGCGGAGAGATTGACCTCGGAGCGGAGCGGCACGACCTGATCGGCGTTGAGGATCTCGCTCACGAACGACAGCCGCGCGGTCGGGTTGTCATCCCGTCCGAGCTGGTGAGCCGCCGCCATGGAGGTCTCCAGATCGAATGTCACGCCGAGCTCGGAGAGCGTGGGCGTCCATCGCTGGCCGTCGAGAATGAAGGTGACGGTGCCCTCGTCGAGAACGGTGGCCCGTTCCTGCAGTCGTGCCTCGGCCTCGGAGACGGTGAGACCGCCGACGGGCACGTCGCCCACCACCACGGCCGGGTAGACGCGATCGGCGTAGACCAGCCGGAAGGTGACCAGCCCGATCACGAGGACCAGCAGGGTCAGCAGGAGCGCCGTGAACAACCGGCGCGTGAGCACCCGTGCCACGCGCCGCGCACGGCTGGACTCCGACGCGTCGCGCTCGGGCGGCGCCTCTTCGGATTCCGGGTCGGGCAGCACGATGCCGCGCAGTCGGCGGAGCGCCGATCCTGGCCAGGCGTGCACGCGAGGCAGCGCGGGCTCGAGCCCGGGTACCGCGACGGCAGACAGGAACCCCCTCGGATATGGACGCGCCATGGTTCTCTCTCATCCCCTGAGATCGGCGATCGGTCGCCTCACCCGCCGGGCAGTTTCAACGTTGTCCTTCGGGCACGACGAGACTGCCCGGCGGGTGCACGGTGTTGTCCAGTGCGGGGCCGGCGCTGCGGGTGTTCCTGGCAGAACGCTTGAGCCGGTCTGGTGTTGCTACCAGTTTGGCATACCCGGCGTTCCGTGACAACGTGTCAACTATGGCATTTCCGTGCCGAGGTCATGCCGGGGTGCCCGCGGCGGGGTGAGCCACGTGCGGGCCCTCGCCAGCAGGTAGATCACGATCGGCACGGTGAGGAAGAGTGCCAGGAAGAGGTGGATCTGGAATCGGGTCCAGCCCGAGTTGAAATGCCCGTAGATGAACATGGGGTAGTAGACGAGACCGAGCGTCGTGGCGACGGCGATGTACCCCCTGCCGAGGCGATCCGGGCGCAGCGCGAGCAGGGCGATGACCGGTATCAGGTACCAGGGATACAGGTTGGTCATCAGCAGGAAGAGCAGGAGAAGCGTGTCTGCCGCGGCCCGCACCGGGTCGCGGCCGCGCCACACCGATGTCGCGATCGCCAGCGCCCCGATCACGAAGGCGATCGTGAACCCGGTGCGGATGTCGTTGCGGGTGTCTTCCGGCACGATCTCGAAGCTCGGGCGGCTGCGCACCATGTCCGGGAAGACGTGATCCCGCGCCTCCTGCTCCTGCGCGTACTGCCGCGCGAGGGAGAGTGGCGAGACGTGATCCATCTCCTGCGACTCCTCGAGCCCGGAGCGCAGCCCGTCGACCAACTTGCCGTCGCCCCAGTACGGCGCGCACACCGCCACCACCGTGACGATGGTGAGCAGTGCCGAGACGGCGGTGCGTCGCCAGCCCCAGCGCTCCTTCAGCACCACCACGAGGAAGATCGGTGCCAGCGCGACGGTGTAGAGCTTCACCAGGGCCGAGAGGGCGAGGAGAGGGCCGGCGAGGGGAGAGTGCCGCTCCAGCGCGATCATCGCGGCCACGATGAAGAGCGTGAGGAGCACGTCGTTGTGGGCATTGCCCACGCCCTCGAACAGCACCAGCGGGTTGGCGAGGAAGAGCGTGGCCGCGATCCAGCCGGCCCGCTCGCCGCGCTGGCGCCAGCCGATCAGCACCGCCGTGGCGGCGAGCATGATGAGGTTGAAGATCTTCAGCGCGAGCAGGGTGTCGATCACGTCGTGGAAGCCGACCACCGCCGTCGGAACCCACATCACCAGCAGCCACGCCGGACCGTAGAAGAGGGTGATGTCGACGAGGAACGCCGGCAGCGCGTACGGGTCATCCCGGAAGGCCTCGAAGGTCACGAGGTAGGGGTTCTCGCCGTAGTGGAAGGCGAGCTTGAGCTCGATCATGTAGTTGAACACGTCGAGCGCACCGACCGGGTAGAGCGCGATGTTCGCGATGGCGGCACTGACCACGAGGGCCACGATCGAGAGCTTCACGCCGGTGGTGAGCTGGGTGGCCTGCAGGAGCACGACCGAGACGATGTAGGCGGCCGACAGCAGCAGGAAGATCACGGCCGTCAAGCGCATCGTCGGGGAGTCGAACCATCCCGGGATCTTCTCGAACGAGAAGTGCGTGTTGTTCCGGTTCTCGAACAGGCCGTACCAGCGGTAGAGCAGCAGCCAGCCGCCGGCGGTGATCGCCGCCAGGATGGGCAGCGCCGCGGCTACCCATGCGGTTGTTCCCAGGCGCGCGATGAGGCTGGTCGCATCCTGGCCGGAGAGGCCACGCTCCCGTGGTGCGTCGATGGGTGTGGTGGGTTCGTTTGCCATATGGTGCGATTCAGCTCGACCGTCTGCGCGTTACCGTCCGGACCCGCGGTGCGGTGGGTGCACCATGTCATCTCCAGATGTAATTGCACCATCGATGCCACCATCATTCCATGTCCGGTAAGCACAACGGGTTTGTGAGACCGATCGATGGGGGTGTTGCGGAGTTGACACGCCAGCGGTCGCGGGGCAGACGCGGCTGTGACGCGCGGGACGCTAGTGTGGTGCTGGAGAACGGGTGGGGGGCGGACCGGAATCGACAGGAGGACCGCCATGATCCGCAAGGCAATCGTCACCTGGCTGCTGATGATCCCGATCGCGATTCTGAACGGTGGGCTGCGCGAGACCCTCGTGAAACCCCATGTCGGTGACCTGGCTGCGCACCAGATCAGCGTGGTGACCGGCTCACTTGGGTTCTTCGCGCTCGTCTACATCATGCTGCGACACGAGGTCCCCGCGAAGGCCGACCGCTGGCTGCTCGGTCTCGGCAGCGTCTGGGTGCTGGCGACCGTGATCTTCGAGTTCGTCTTCGGTCACTTCGTCATGGGCCATTCCTGGTCCCGGTTGCTGGCCGACTACAACTTCCTGCAGGGCCGGCTCTGGACGGTGGTGCTGGCCGTCGTCGCGGTCGCACCCCTGGCCGTGAAGCGCATCGTCACGAGGCGCCATGGCTCGGCGCGCACCGTGGATCAGGAGCATGCCGCCACGGTGTAATTCGCGGAGCCTGGTCTCCGTGACATTGCCGCGTCATCGGGCCGTGGTGCCGTTCCCACGAGGCGGCTATCGAGCCATCAGCTCCTCGATGCGGGCGACCACGTCGTCCGCGTTGGGATCCAGCACGGGCAGGTCGGGTGTGAACATGTCGGTGTGCTTCATGCCGCTGCCGGTCGAGAAGATGACGACCTCGTCGTCCTCGCTGAGGAATCCGCTCTCGCGAAGCTTGCGGGTGCCGATGAAGGCGGCCCCGGCCTCCGGCGAGGCGAAGATCCCTTCAAGGGTGGCCGCCAGGTGAACGCCTTCCATGAGCTCGTCGTCGGATACGGTGATGGCGGTCCCACCACTGGCCCGAACGGCGTCGAGGATCAGGTAGTCCCCGATCGCGACCGGCACCCTCAGCCCGGCGGCGACGGTGTGTGCATCCTCCCAGAGCTCGGCATGGCGCTCTCCTCGCTCGTACGCTCTGGCGATCGGAGCACACCCTTCCGTCTGCACGACGATCATCCTTGGCCGCTCGGCCCCGATGTGACCCATCGCCTCGAGCTCGTCGAACGCCTTCCACATGCCGACGATGCCCGTGCCGCCACCGGTGGGGTAGACGATCGCGTCGGGCACCCGCCAGCCAAGCTGCTCGACGATCTCCAGCCCCATCGTCTTCTTGCCCTCGGCCCGGTAGGGCTCCTTCAGGGTCGAGACATCGAACCATCCGAAGGCATCGGCCGCCTGCCGGCCGATCCTGCCGCAGTCGTTGATGAGTCCGTCGACCAGGTAGACGCTCGCGCCATAGACGTGGCACTCGACCTTCGTCACCGTCGGGGCATCGGCGGGCATCAGCACGTGCGCGGCGAGCCCGGCCCGCGCCGCGTAGGCGGCCATCGCCGATCCTGCGTTTCCCGCCGAGGGGATCACGATCGCCTCGGCCCCGAGCTCCTTCGCGCGTGAGACGGCCATGCCCAGACCGCGCGCCTTGAAGCTGCCGGTCGGGTTGAGACCCTCGTCCTTGACCAGAATCCGGCCGATCCCGAGTGTCTGACCGAGCCGTCTCGCTGGCAAGAGCGGCGTGCCACCTTCGCCGAGACGCACGGCGTTGGCGGGGTCCTGCACCGGCAGGATCTCGGCGTAGCGCCACATGTCCCACGGTCGCTCTCGCAGGACCTCTGGCGTCATGGCACGGGCGGCGGCTTCGAGGTCGTACCGGGCGAAGAGCACCTTGCCGCAGGCCGGGCAGGTGGTGGCGAGCCGATTCGCGGGGTGGGTGGTGCCACAGGCCGTGCATTCGAGATGGGTGATCGTTCCGTGCATCTGCGCGTCTCCATGGAGCCTGAGATCGGTGCCGTCATCTTGCCCGGAGTTCGCATTCCGGGCAATGGGCGGCGACATCGGGCGGGCGGTGGGGCCAGCACGTCGAGGCGTCGCTCGCGTATCTCGGACTCGAGGACCTGCGGCACCGGTTCCTCGATGAGCTCTCGGTCTGCCAGCGCGCCTTCGTCGCCATGGTGCTCTGCCAGGACACCGGCTGCGTGCTGCTCGCCGAGCCGCCGAACAATCTGGACATGAAGCACTCGGTGGCGATGATGAAACGATTGCGCAGCATCACCGACGAGCTCGGCAAGACGGCGGTGCTGGTTGTCCACGACATCAACTTCGCGTCCTGCTACTCGGACCACATCATCGCCATGCGGGACGGCCGGGTCGCCCACGAGGGTGACCCCGGCGCGATCATGAGCAGCTCCATCCTGCGGGACATCTTCGACAGCAACGTCTGTGTGGAGACCATCAACGATCATCCGATCGGCATCTGCTTCATCTGACCTGTCATTTCGACCAGGCACGCAACCACTGGGTGTGAAGCGGCGAAATCGCATCGCTGGACAGGACGTCAGAGCGCCGCGATGAACTCCAGCACGATCCGGTTGAGCGCATCGGGCCGCTCCAGACTCGGCAGGTGCGCGGCATTCGGAATCGTCACCGTGCGGGCGTTCGGGATCCCGGCCACGAGCGTGTCGGCACTCGTCATCGCGTCCGGAACGTCGAGCTCCCCGACCACCACCAGCACCGGTGCCGCGATTTCCGCGAGCCGCTCGACCGCCGGCGGCGCCAGCTCCCGCTCCTCGGCAGCGTCCTGCTCGTCCGCTCTCGCGAAGATGGCGGCATTCATCGCGGTCACCCTCTCCCGGAGTTCGCGATCGACCTCGCCCGGGGAGCGGTGCGGTCCGTCCACCCACATCCGCGACTCGATCTCCACGGCGCCCGCCACATCTCCCCCGTCGTACGCCTCGTTGACGGCACGCCACCCGGCCCGCAGGGTGGGCGACGGATCGGTCATGCCGACGAGCGAGTTGACGAGCACGAGACCCCGCACGAGCTCCGGATGCTCGAGCGCGAACGCCGTCGCAATGTCGCCGCCGTACGACGCGCCGATCACCACCGCCGGACCGATCTCCAGCGCACCGAACAGGCCGAACAGGTCGTCGTGGTGGGCATATGGCTCCGGAGGGATGGTCGAGCGACCGAAGCCGCGCAGGTCATACCGAACGACACGATGGCGCGCTGCGAGAACATCGATCTGCGGATCCCACATGCGCGAATCGGTGATGCCGGAGTGGACCAGCACGATGGGATCGTCCGTCCCGGCTGACTCTGTGTGGAGGCGTGCGCCGCCGATGGCGACGTCGCGTGCGCCTGGCTGGACGGTCATGGGCATGCTTCCTGTTGCTGGCCGATGGCCTCCGCGCGATCGAGATCGATAGGTGGTTCCCCGTTAGGGCTCATCCTGCCATCGGCCTTGGAGAACATGATTCATATATGCATATTCCTGAGCAGATGAGAGTTCTTGCACGTGCGTTCCTAAACCGTTGACGTGTTTCTGGTTCCTGCCTAAGCTGCCTTGACCTTGCCGGCCCGAGGGGGCCACCGGCGATCGGACCACCATCAGTCAGGGGAGCAAACTATGGCACAGCGATGGAACATGACTGACCTCGAGCGAGCATGGACCGCACGCGGTCTCGATCGGCGCCGCTTGCTGCAGCTCGTGGGCGCCGGCGCGGGCATGACCGCCATGACCGAGCTGGTTCTGGCGTCGCCAGCCGGCGCGACGGCCCAGGATACGGAGGCCTCCCAGGTCACCATCGAGTGGAAGAAGCCGCGCACGCTCGGTCCGCTCTTCTCGACGGCCGGCTTCGAGCAGCAGGTGGAGCGCGCGATCTTCGGCGTGCTGGTCCAGATGACCGGCAACCTCGAGCAGGTCGGTGACCTCGCCGAGTCCTACGAGGTGTCCGACGATGCCACGACCTTCACGTTCCATCTCCATCCGGACGCCACCTTCAACGACGGCACGCCGCTCACCGCCGAGGACGTTGTCTTCACCCTCGAGAGCGCGCTGCACCCGGAGTCGGCATCCTACTGGCAGGGCCGCCTGATCGGCATCGCCGGTGCCCGGGCGTACGCCAACGGCGAGGCGGATTCGGTCGAGGGCATCGAGGTCGTCGACGAGCGAACGGTCGTGCTGCGCCTGGAGGCGCCCGACACCGCCTTCCTGCCGACCTTCGCCGACTTCTCCGGCCTCGGGATCCTGCCGAAGCACATCCTCGGTGATGTCGCGCCGGATCAGCTCATCAACCACCGCTTCAACCTCGAGCCCACCGTCGGCGCCGGCCCGTTCCAGTTCGTCACCTACGAGACCGACCAGTACCTGGAGCTCGAGCCGAACCCGAACTGGCTCGGCGGCGCCCCGGCCGTGTCGCGCGTCTTCCTGCGCATCCTGCAGCCGGACATCGCGCTCGCCGAGCTCGAGAATGGCTCCATCGACCTCATCGCCGTCGCGCTCGACGACATCGAGCGTGTGGAGGCCCTCGACCATGTCACCGTGGTGAGCGTCCCGAGCCCGTCGCTCGACTCGATCTCGGTCAACCTCGACCGCGAGTACTTCCAGGACAAGCGCGTGCGACAGGCGATGCAGTACGCCATCGACCGCCAGACCATCGTCGACCAGCTCTATCAGGGCAAGGCGATCGTCCGAAACAGCCCGATCTTCGGACCGGACTGGATGGGTGTCCCCGAGGGGCTCAACGAGTACGCCTACGACCCGGACATGGCACGCCAGCTCCTGCAGGAAGCCGGGTGGGACGACAGCGTTCGCCCGCAGATGATGTACGTGCCGGGCAACAATGCCACCTTCGACAACATGGTGCCCATCATCCAGGCGCAGTGGGCCGAGGTTGGCTTCAACGTCGAGCTGCTTCAGGTCGATGCCACCGAGCTGAACCAGAAGCTCGTGCTCGATGCCGACTACGACCTCTACATCGGTGGTGGCGGTGTCTATGGCGCCGACCCCAGCATCTGCGCGAAGTACTACCACAGCGACAACCTGACACCGGGTGGCGCGAACAATACCCGCTACGTGAACCCCGACGTCGATGCGCTCTACGCGGACGGCAAGCGCGCGGCCGACCTCGAGGAGCGCAAGGCCGTCTATACGGAGATCGCGAAGATCCTCAACGAGGACCTTCCGTCGATCTTCCTCTGGTCGCCTGACTCGAACTTCGCCGTCAACAACCGGCTGCAGGGGTTCGAGGCGCCCAGCTACATCGACAATCGCCTCTGGAACGTCGAAGACTGGTCCGTCACCGAGGCCCAGTAGGATCGATCAGGACGGCGGGCGGTCGCCGGACCGCCCGCCAGCCCCAGAAAGCGGCACATGGCACGGTATCTTCTGCGACGACTCGTGATCAGCATCCCGGTGCTGATCGGCATCACCTTGGCGACCTACCTGATCGCCAACCTCGCACCGGGGGACCCGGTCACCGCCCTGCTGAATCCGGAGCAGATGTCCAATCTGGGCCCGGATTGGGTCGAGGAGCAAAAGGAATCCCTCGGGCTCAATGATCCGCTCCCCGTCAGGTACCTCATCTGGCTGAAGGAAACCGCCACCGGCAACCTCGGCTTTTCGTCGGCCGATCGTCTGCCCGTGAGCGAGAAGATCGGTGAGCGCCTCTGGCCCACCATCAAGCTCATGACGACGGTCCTGATCGTCTCGGTCGTGGTGGGTATCCCGCTCGGTGTGCTCTCCGCCCTCCGGCAATACTCGTGGATCGACTACCTCCTGACCTTCGCGGGCTTCGTGACCGTCTCGATTCCGTCGTTCTTCCTCGCCCTCGTGCTGATCTACATCTTCTCGCTGAAACTCGACTGGTTGCCGACCTCCGGCATGTACACCCTGGGGCAGGAGCGCACGTTCCTCGATTCCTTCAGGCACATGGTCCTGCCGGCCGCGGTGCTCGGGCTGGCCCAGGCCGCCCCGCTGATCCGCTATACCCGTGCCAGCCTGCTCGAGACCATCCAGCAGGACTACGTGACCGTCGCGCGTGCCAAGGGGGTGGCGGAGAGTGTCGTGATCGTGCGGCATGCGCTGCGCAATGCCCTGATCCCGATCATCACCATCATCGCGCTGGATGTTCCGCGACTGCTCGGCGGAACCATCGTGATCGAGCAGGTCTTCTCGTGGCCCGGCATGGGCACGCTGGCGATTGCCGCGGTGCAGGGGCGTGACTACAACGTCCTGATGGGGATCAATCTCATCGCCGCGACCATGATCCTGATCAGCAACCTGCTCGCCGATGCCCTCTACGCCATGGTGGACCCAAGGATCAAGTACGGATGAGCGACAGCGCTGCCGTTGACACGGCGACTTCTCTCAAGACAGATGCCGACAAGGGGCGAAAAAGCACTTCGTGGTGGAAGAAGTTCCGTCGCCACCGCCTCGCCCTGACCGGCATGATCGTGCTGGCACTGCTGGCGATCGCGTCGGTGTTCGGACCCTTCTTCCTCGAGTTCAGTCCCACTCAGACCGATCTGCTCTCGATCAAGGCACCGCCCGACGGTACCCACCTGCTGGGCACGGATGCCGCGGGTCGTGACGTCCTGGCCCGACTGCTCTCGGCGGGTCGGGTCTCCCTCGCGGTCGGCGTGGTGGCCGTCGCCATCTACGTCGCGATCGGGGTCGTGCTCGGCGGAGTCGCGGGGTATGTCGGAGGCTGGGTCGATGGGGTCATCATGCGCCTCGCCGACATGGTGCTCTCGTTCCCGGCGATCATCGTGATCATCACGCTCGTCTCGATCCTGGGACCGAGCATCTTCAACGTGATGCTGGTGATCGGCCTGCTCGGCTGGCCACCCATCACGCGCCTCGTCCGCGGCGAGTTCCTCTCACTGCGCGAGCGTGACTTCGTGGTCGCGTCGAAATCGACCGGCGCGCCCGGCCTGCGCATCATCTTCCGGCACATCCTGCCGAACGCGCTGACGCCGGTGATCGTCAACGCCACCTTCGGCATGGCCCAGGCGATCCTGCTGGAAGCGGCCCTGAGCTTCCTCGGGCTCGGCGTCCAGCCACCCACCGCGAGCTGGGGCAACATGCTCAACGCGGCACAGTCGATCACCATCCTCGAGGAGATGCCGTGGCTCTGGGTCCCGCCCGGGCTGATGATCGTCGCGTCGGTGCTATCGATCAACTTCGTCGGCGACGGGCTTCGTGACGCCCTCGATCCCCGTACCCGGAGGTGACCTGGAGAGATCCATCCGACGTTCGTTCGTGACGGTAGGGATCGACCTTGTGTCGGTCCGCCCAATCCCGAAGGGGTCTCTGCGGGCTGGATACCCCCGGTCCATCAACGCCAGGCCCTGGCGAGTCAAGGAGACAACGTGAGTACGACAGTCCTGCGAAACGGCCATGTGATCGACCCGGCCAACGGGATCGACGCGGTCGCCGATGTCCGCATCACCGATGGCACCATCGAGGCGGTCGCCCCCGCGCTGCCGGACCGGCCCGGCGACCGCGACATCGACGTGACTGGCCTCTACGTCACCCCCGGCATCATCGACATGCACGCGCATGTGGCCCACACCCACTGTCGCTCCGAGCTGTCGCTGCACCCGCTGGTCAACACGCTCTCGTCCGGCGTGACCACCGTGGTCGATGCCGGGACGGTCGGCTGGCGCGACTTCGCCCAGTTCCGGCACGACGTGATCGACCACCGCTGGAAGATCCGCGTGCTCGGCTACGTCAACATCGTCGGATCCGGCATGGGTGGCCCGTGGGAGCATGAGGCCGTCGAGATGAACCCGAAGCTCGCCGCCGACACCGCGACGATGCATGCCGACGTGGTCGTCGGCATCAAGACGGCGCACTACTGGGCCCGGCAGCGCTTCGATGCGGACCACGCGCCGTGGACGGCCGTCGATCGTGCGATCGAGGCGGCCGAGCGGTGTGGCATGCCGGTCATGTACGATTTCTTCCCCACGCTGCCGGAGCGAACCTACGAGGAGCTCATCCTGAAAAAGGCGCGGGCGGGTGATATCCACACCCACGTCTTCGCCCAGCAGTTCCCGGTGCTCGATGACGACGGCAGGGTCGCGCGATACATGTACCAGGCCCGGGAGCGCGGCGTGATCTTCGATCTCGGTCACGGTGCCGGCAGCTTCTGGTTCCGGCATGCCGTTCCCGCCATCCAGCAGGGGTTCGTCCCCGATTCCATCAGCACGGACCTCCATACGGGGAACGTCGCCGGGGTCGTGATCGACATGCTCACGACCATGAGCAAGATCCTCAATATCGGGGTGCCCCTCAGGGATGTCATCGCCATGTCGACCGTGGCGCCGGCCCGGGAGATCAACCGGCCGGAGCTCGGCACGTTGACTCCAGGCAGACCGGCGGACATCGCCGTGCTGGCGCTCGACGAGGGCGAGTTCACCTTCGTCGACTGCGAGCGGACCACCATGACCGGCACCAGGAAGCTGCGGTGCGAGATGACCTTCTTCGCGGGGGAGGCCGTCTACAACCCGAACGGCCGCGGGCTGGTCAGCTGGGAGCAGGACGCCCGCGACAACCCGATGCCGCTGCCCGTTCGCGCCCAGCAGTTCTGACATCGCGTCGGACACCGTCCGTCGTGCCGCCCATGTGGCGGCAGGTCGTCGCAGATCCCTCTTGCCACTCGCCGGCTTTGCGGAGAGAGTGGGGCAACGAAATCGCATCGTCGTCAGTCGCGGAAAGGACCGGAATGTGACCACCCGTGGGCGAGCCGACCAGTATCAATGCAGCGTGACCCGGCCGCCGGATGTCGACCAGTTCTGGGAGCAGGTGCAGGCGGAGCTCGACGGGATCCCGCTCGACCCGGAGATGACCCCGGTGCCGATGCGCTCCACCGACGAGGTGGAGGTCTTCGAGATCCACTACACCAGCCTCGACAATGTGCGTATCGCCGGCTGGTACTGCCGGCCGCGCGAGAGTTATATCGCCGGTCCGTATCCCGGTCTCTCGATCGTGCCCGGGTACGTCTCCGAGCCGACCCTGCCGAAGTCGTGGGCGAAGATGGGCTACGCGGCCATCGGTGTCGCCCCGCGCGGCAAGCTCCGCTCCAACAGCCAGTTCAATCCCGGGTATCCCGGTCTGCTCATCAACCGGATCATCGATCGCAATACCTACAGCTACCGCGGCTTCTACGCCGATGCGCTGCGGGCGATCGACTTCCTCGTCGGACTCGACGAGGTCGACAGCAGCCGCGTAGGGGTCCACGGCAGCAGTCAGGGCGGTGCGCTCACGATCGTCTCGGCCGCCTTGCGGCCGGACATCGTCACCTGCGGCGCGGCAGGCGCCCCCTACCTCACGGTGTTCATGGATAGCGCCGAGCTGACCCACTCCTACCCGTACGAGGAGATGAACGAGTACTTCCGCCTCTACCCCGAGCGCAAGGAGCAGGCCCGACGGGAGCTGGCCTATTTCGACTGCCTCAACCTCGCGGCATGGGTGAAGGCACCGATGCTGATCTATGCCGGGCTCTGCGACGACGTCTGCCCGCCGGAGACCGCCTTCGCCCTGAAGGAGGCGCTGCCCGGCGAGGTGACGTTCCATGCGTACGAGCGATGCGGCCACGATGCGGGCAACTACTGGGAGATGCGCAATGTCGAGGCATTCCTCGCGAAGCACCTTCAGCCCGCCAACGCGGATCTCCACGCGCAGATGACGGTCGGGTAGGGAGCAGGCATGATGAGCGAAGGTCAGCCAACCATCTTCGAGGAGAACGAGCCGGCAGCGACGGGGAGCCTCGTGAGCGATGCTCCGGTGGCGGCCGCCGGCCGGCCGGAGCATCTCGACGCCTTTTGGGATGCCATCGACGACGAGCTGGCGGCGCTGCCCGCCAATCCCGAGTTCACCGTCGCGCCGCTGCAGACGAACGAGCACGCCACGGTCTACACGGTGCGCATGACGAGCCTCGATCGATACCCGATCGCGGCGTGGTTCAGCGTGCCGAAGGGCGAGGGCCCGTTTCCGGCGCTCGTGACTGCGCCCGCCTACGCCAGCGTGGTGGTCCCCGCCCACTACGACCAGCGGCGGCGGTTCGTCACCATGACCATGATGACGCGGGGACAGCGCGGCGCCGACAGGCCGTACGCCGCTGCCTATCCGGGGCATCTGACCAACGGCATCGGCTCGCCGGACACCTATGTGTTCAGGGGTGTGATGGCCGACATGCTGCGTGCCTTCGAGGTGCTGCGCGACCACCCGGCAGTCGATCGCGAGCGCATCGGCGTGGTCGGCACGGACGCGGGGTTGCTGCTCGCGGCCCGGCGCCCCGGGATCAGGGCGGTCCAGGTGGCGAGCACCTTCTGGTACCGGCTTGCCGAAATGGCGGCAGGGACGGAGGCGTATCCCTGCGAGGAGATCAACGATTACCTGCGAGCTCATCCGGACGACCGGGATGCGGTCGGACGAACCCTTGCCTTCCTCGATCCCCAGTACCAGGCGGGACGGGTGACGGCGAGCGTACAGATCTCCCGCGACCAGGAGCGCGGCACGGCGAACGATGCCTGGCTCGCTGGCCTCGTCGGGAGCCTGAAGGGCGACGTGGCCTACTACGATGTGACACACGAAGGACAGACGGATCACGACGCGCTCGATGCGTGGATATCGGCGCAGCTCGGTGTGGAGCCTGCACCCCGGAGCTGGCAGGCGGAGGAGATCGGACCATGGCGATAACGAATGTGGCGCGAGCGTCGAAGGTTGAACGCGACTGGCTCGCGGAGCTGGATGTTCGACCGGTGATCAACGCGGCGGCGACCCTCACCGCCCTCGGTGGATCGCTGATGCCGCCCGAGGTGCGTGCCGCGATGGAGAGCGGGGCGCGGCACTTCGTCGACCTGCGCGAGCTGCAGCGGAAGGTCGGCGAGCGTATCGCCGAGATGACCCACAACGAGGCGGCCTACGTCGCCTCCGGTGCGGCGGCCGGCATCGCGCTCGCTGTTGCGGCGAGCATGACCGGCACCGATCAGGCCCGCATCGATGCGTTGCCCAACACCTCCGGCTTCGCGAGGAACGAGGTGATCATCCAGCGCGTGCAGCGCAACGGCTACGACTTCTCCGCCCGCATGACTGGGGCGAAGATGATTGAGATCGAGAACACCGAGGAGGCGCTGGAGGAGGCCATCTCCGACCGCACGGCGGCGATCCTCTGGTTCGCGGGCGGGCATTTCGGTCCGGATGCGCTCCCGATCGAGCAGGTGATCGCGATCGGCAGGCGGCACGGGGTAACCGTGATCGTCGATGCCGCCGCCCAGATCCCGCTGATCTCGAACCTCTGGCACTTCACCCGTGACCTCGGCGCCGATGTCTCCGTCTTCAGCGGCGGCAAGGGATTGCGGGGGCCGCAGCCGAGTGGTCTCGTGCTCGGGCGCGCGGACCTGATCGAGGCGGTCCGCGCGAACTCCTCGCCGAACCACTCGATGGGACGGCCGTTCAAGGTCGGCAAGGAGGAGCTCCTCGCCTGCCTGGCTGCGGTCGAGTGGTCGCTCGCGCAGGACGAGGAGGCCGTGATCGCTGGCTACGAGGAAACCGTGCGGCTGTGGATCGATGGGCTCCGCGACCTGCCCGGTGTCGTCGTCGAGCGCGGGTTCCCCAGCGAGGCCGGTCAGCCCTATGGCCGCGCGATCGTGACCCTCGAGGACGGTGCCAGGCTCGACCGCGACGCGCTCCACGATGCGCTGTGGGATCGGAACCCCCGCATCGCAGTGTCGAAGCTCGGCGAGCGGCAGGTTGCCCTCAACCCGCAGACGCTCGAGCCCGGCGAGGCGGAGATCGTCCTCGCCGCCATCCGCGAGCTGCTCTCGTAGAACGGGCTTGACCTGCTGGACAGGTGATCGTGGATGACGGACCGTAGTGATCGATCGTGTGTCGATCCGTTCCGGCACGACTCAGAAGGTCGTGCCGGGAATGACATGGAACAGGAGGAACACCATGACACCCGAAGAGAAGCTGAAGGAGATGGGGATCGAGCTGCCGGATCTGAAACCCTTCCACCCCGCGGTCGAGCTCGGTGTCGTCGTCGACAATCTGCTCTTCTGCTGCGGATCCACCCCGGGCGACAAGTCGTTCAAGGGGCGAGTCGGTGAGGTCTATACCACCGAGCAGGGTTATGCCGCCGCGCGGGACTGTGCGATCCAGCAGCTCGCGATCGCGAAGGCCGTCCTCGGTGACCTCTCCCGCGTCAAGCGGGTGGTGAAGCTGCTGGGTATGGTCAACGCCGCCCCGGGCTTCGCCGAGACCCCACAGGTCGTCCACGGCGCCAGCGAGCTCTACCACGAGGTCTTCGGCGACCAGGGCAAGCACGCCCGCTCGGCGGTGGGCATGCAGGCGCTCCCGAATGAGGTCCCGGTCGAGATCGAGACCATCTTCGAGATCGAGCGGTAGGGTCACACGACCCCTGTGCTCGCCACGGGACTGCGAACGATGGCGCAACCCCCCTCATTGGCAGGGCGGGGTTGCGCCATTCACCGCTGGCTGCGTCCCTCGCCGTGTACGCGCGATACCGTGCCCGTGTACTGGCGGGTTTGTCCGGACAACAATGGGTGGATCCCCGGGGACAGTGCGCACGGTCACCACGGCCAGCCGAATTGTGAGGAATCTCACGCGAGGGGTTGACGCCCAAAACGAATGGCCGTAGAGTCGTTCGTAACAACCGAATGTGAACCGACTCATCCAGAGGAGCAGAGGGAACGGCCCGTTGAAGCTCCAGCAACCCCCCGACGACGTCGCCGGGACGGTGCTAATGCCGACAGCAATCGTGCTGGACGATGAGGAGGTCAGCAGGCACTCCCCGTGAGTCCCCGGTG